>JGI24724J26744_10000138_pt1 | contig 57640 bp, 59 predicted proteins | sample Cruoilmetagenom7_FD_26744 | JGI IMG/M metagenome (IMG submission 26744) | reverse complement strand
TTACTCACCACCACCAAGTTGGTGGACGTAAGTGGCTACGGCGTTGATATCAGACTCGGACAAACGAGCCGCCCATGTGGGCATCACGCCGAAGCGGGCGTTATTTACAGTGTCGCGAATCGTTGTTTCATCGCCACCGTAAAGCCAGATTGCATCAGTTAGATTGGGTGCACCTTGATCTCGATCACCTTTTCCGTCTTCTGCATGGCAAGATGCGCAATTATCTTCAAAAATAACCGCACCATCTGTAGCCAGTGCTGCATCGGCGTCTTGGCCCGAAATTTTCAGGACATAATGAACGACCTGATCTATTTCTGCTGGCTCTAGCAACTCGTCAGCGCCAAATTTCGGCATTTCCGAGAACCGTGCGTCGTCGTCATCTTCATTACGCACACCGTGTTTGATTGTTGTGTGGATCGATTCAACATCGCCACCCCACAGCCAATCGTCATCCAATAGGTTTGGATAACCCTTGGCACCAGATGCGCCAGACCCGTGGCACTGAGCACACCATGTCTGGAAGATCGCAGAACCAGCGTTGGTCGCATAGCTGTTCAGATCAGCATCAGCCGAAATTGTCGTCAGGTCAGCTGCTGCCAGCCTGCCCTCGATCTCGGCGTTGGCATCATCTACGGCCTTGATTTCGGCAGCGACATCAGCCCGTGTCGACCAACCCAGCACACCAGGCGTCGCCTGTGTCAACATAGGCCAAGCAGGATAGGCAATCGTATACCCGATAGCCCAGATGATTGTTGCGTATAGTGTCCACAACCACCAGCGTGGCAAAGGATTGTTAAACTCTTCAATCCCGTCCCACGAGTGGCCAGTTGTTTCGACTTCGTCTTCTTTGATTTGTGTCGGCTTCTTACTCATGACCGCACCTCCTTGGTGACATCCGCCGATGGGGCAGGTTTGTCTTCATTGCGGAAAGGGATGTTTGCGATGTCGTCGTGCACCTTGCGGCTGCCTGGGCGGAAGGCCCAGAAAACCACAAAGATAAAGACTGAGAACAAAAACAACATGCCCCAGCTATCTGCAAAATGCCGCATAAGGGAATAGGTATCCATCATCCCCTCCTAGCGGCTGGCGTCAGGTGTGAAGGTCGAGAAATCGACCAACGTGCCCAACATTTGCAGATACGCAATCAGCGCGTCCATTTCAGAAACCCCAGCCTTGCCGTCAAAGTTACGAACCTGCGCTTTTGGATAGCGTACCAGCATATCGTCATAGTCACTGTCAGGATCGGCTTGTGCGGTAAAGTCAGCAGCGGCGCTTGCAATCATCTCGTCTGTATATGGCACACCAACCATGCGGTGTGTCGACATCAGATCAGTGATATATTTGGGTTCGATCATCTTGTTCGACAAGAAGCCGTATTTTGGCATGATCGAAACCGGCACAACCGACTGCGGATCCGTCATATGGTCCACATGCCATTCATCCGAATAGCGTCCACCAACACGGGCCAGATCAGGCCCTGTACGTTTGGAACCCCATTGGGCTGGATGGTCATACATCGATTCAGCCGCCAGCGAGTAGTGGCCATAACGCTCGACCTCATCGCGCAGTGGGCGGATCATCTGGCTGTGGCAAACATAGCAGCCTTCGCGCACATAGATGTCGCGCCCGGTCAACTCGAGCGGGGAGTAGGGGCGCATGCCCTCTACATCCTCGATCGTGTTTTGCAGCCAGAACAGTGGTGCGATTTCCACCGCCCCCCCGACTGATACAACCAACAGGGACAGAACCATAAGGACCGTTGCATTTTTCTCGATTATTTTGTGTTTATCAAGGAAAGCCATTGTCTATCCCTCCTTATTCTGCAGGCACAGCTGCGGTGGCATCAGCTTTTGCTGTACCTTTCGCAACAGTGGCCCAAAGGTTGTAGCACATGATGATCGCACCGGTCAGATACAGTGTGCCGCCAATTGTGCGCACAACATTCATCGGGAACTTGGCTTCAACAGTATCGGCGAACGAATTCACCAAGAAACCATTGGCATCAACTTCACGCCACATCAGGCCTTCCATGATGCCCGACACCCACAATGCAGAAGCGTAGAGAACGATCCCGATTGTTGCCAGCCAGAAGTGATAGCTTACCAATTTCAGCGAATACAGACGTTCACGGTTCCAAAGGCGTGGCACCAAGAAGTATAGTGCGCCGAAAGTGATCATGCCGTTCCAACCAAGCGCACCAGAGTGCACGTGACCAATGGTCCAGTCAGTATAGTGGCTCAACGAGTTCACAGCACGGATCGACATCATCGGACCCTCGAATGTGGACATGCCGTAGAACCCAATCGACACCACCATCATCCGAATAATCGGATCGGTGCGCAATTTGTCCCAAGCGCCAGACAGGGTCATCAAACCGTTGATCATACCACCCCATGAAGGCATCCACAGAACGATCGACATCACCATGCCCAACGTGCCGGCCCAGTCAGGCAGCGCGGTGTAGTGCAGGTGGTGAGGCCCAGCCCAGATATAAAGGAAGATCAATGCCCAGAAGTGGATGATCGACAGTTTATATGAAAACACAGGGCGTTCGGCCTGTTTTGGCACAAAGTAGTACATCATGCCCAAGAAACCAGCGGTCAGGAAGAAGCCCACAGCATTGTGGCCATACCACCACTGCGTCATCATATCCTGAACACCCGAGAACACCTGAACCGATTTTGAGCCGAAGATCGACACCGGAATCGACAGGTTGTTCACAATGTGCAGCATCGCAATTGTTACGATGAACGACAGGTAGAACCAGTTCGCCACGTAGATGTGCTTTTCTTTGCGCTTGTAAAGCGTGCCCATGAACACGGCCAGATAGGCCACCCAGACGATTGTCAGCCATAGGTCAGCGAACCATTCGAACTCGGCGTATTCTTTGGACTGGGTTGCACCCAGAATGTAGTTGGTTGCGGCCAGAACGATCGTCACTTGGTAGCCCCAAAAGACGAACCAGCCCAAATTACCCCCCCAAAGGCGAGCAGCAGACGTGCGCTGCACAACGTAGAACGATGTGGCAATCAATCCGTTACCGCCGAATGCGAAAATAACTGCAGAGGTATGCAGCGGACGCAATCGCCCGAAATTCATATATCCCTGCGCCCATTCAAAGTTCAGAGACGGAAATGCCAGCAATGTGGCAATCCACACCCCGACCAAAAACCCTACAACCCCCCAAAGAGCGGTTGCGATGACACCCGCGCGAACGACGCCATCGGCATATTCGTTCGTTGATGGTTTCGCGTCACCCAGACTACGCATAGTCCAGATAAATAGCCCGGCAGCTGCCAACATTATGGTGAGAGCATTCACCATATATGCCAGATCCCTAGCGTAGCTCGCTGCAATTGCGGCCAAAACCACCACTGCTCCAACTACAATCAGTTTAATATAGTCCCACATTACACGTCCCTTCGTCTTTTTCCTGGCACGACTCACACCTCGCCCAGTTATTTGCGACTAAATGTCGTATGCCTCTCTTAATTACAATCCACCTTGATCTATATCAATTCCTGAATGTAACCACAATTTTCCTGTTGATCGATATCAAAGTCAGGTCGGTTTTTTGAAACTATACCATAGGCAATTGATTATCATTTTGGGAGACTGCCTGATGGCCTACAAATCCTTGCTGACCGTCGTCACCGACACAAAAATCGCTAAACCCGCGCTTGAGAAAGCGATTGCAATTGCTGGTGCCGAGGATGCCCATCTAGATGTTCTGTGTATCGGTGTGGATCGCACCCAAACTGGATATTATTACGCTGGTGCCAGTGCTGTGTTTCAACAAGAGGTTATTGAAAAGGCAAAGGAAGAAGCCGCCGAAGCCGAGGCGTTTACGACTGGTATGCTCGAAAAAAGCGGTATCAAGTGGTCACTTGATAAGGCTGTGGCGCAATTGGCGGGCCTTGGGCGTCTGGTCGCACACCGCGCACGGTTCAATGATTTGATTATTTTGCCGCGTCCCTACGGCAAAGGCTGCGGACAGGAACAGGAAATCATTGTTGAGTCAGCCTTGTTCGAGGGGCATGTCCCGACATTGGTCATCCCGCCAAAAGCCAAGGCCTCCACAGATGCCAGTCGCGTTATCGTTGCATGGAACGAAAGCAGCGAATCCATGTCAGCGGTGCGCGCCGCTCTGCCGTCTTTGATCGCGGCCGATTCTGTCAATATTGTGGTGATTGATCCACCCCAACACGGGCCGGACAGATCAGATCCGGGTGGCGCTTTGTCACAAATGCTGGTGCGTCACGGGGTAAAGGCCGAAATCACTGTGCTGGCCAAAACCATGCCACGGGTTTCAGACGTGCTGTTGCGCCATGCCCGCGATATGGATGCCGATATGTTGGTGATGGGAGCCTATGGTCACTCAAGGTTCCGCGAAGCAATTTTGGGTGGGGCCACACGCAATATGTTGGAAAATGCCAGCGTTCCGATTTTGATGGCGCATTAACAAAGGTGCTAATTCAGCATGCCGCCATCTGAATCATCTCCTGCTTCTTCCAGCAATTTTGAAAAATCGGGAATGGTGACATGCCGTTTGCCTTGCAACTGAATTATACCGTCCCTGCGAAGCGATGAAATCTGGCGGCTGACTGTTTCCAGTGTCAGCCCCAGATAATCTGCCATCGCTACACGGGTCAGGGGCAAATCAAATACCATCGCGTCGGTTGAACCTTCCAGATGTAATGTCGCATCTCGGCGTGCAATAATAGCAATGAGACTGGCGATTTTCTCGCGCGCGGTCTTGCGACCTAGCAACAGCATCCATTCGCGCGCCGCATCCAACTCGTCCAACGTCATCTCTAGAAGGCGCTGTGCGATGTGCGGAGTCTCCATCATCATCACCTCGAACGGTTTTTTGCGAAAACAGCACATCACCAGATCTGTGGTCGCAACCACATCATAAGGCGCGTGCTCGCGACCGGGGCGACCGACAAAGTCGCTGGGCAACAACAGACCCACCATCTGGGTGCGCCCGTCTTCCATTGTTTGGGTCAGCGAGGCGATGCCCGAAACAACCGAAGCGACGAAATCCATCCGGTCCCCTGACCAGACAACAGTTTGCCCCGCTTCATAGCTGCGGTAATACTTCATTTCATCCAGCACGACGCGCTCATCTTTATCGCACCGCGCACACACGGCGCGATGACGGATAGGGCACTCCCCACATGCATCGTTGGTTAGCTTTGCTACATTCATAATCTGTTCGCGCGTTTCTTCTTCATTGATCTCGATCAAAGTGTTCCAGACTGTTCGCAGGTAACTCTACTCGAATGACAAAACAATCACAACTTGCCCGCCTCGGTTTATTTGACGCACGTGTTCCGCGCTATACCAGCTATCCGACGTCCCCGCATTTTTCGGGAGACGTAGACCAGAGTCATTTCACCAGTTGGATCAGCAAAATTCCGGCAGGGAGCGAGATATCACTCTACCTGCATGTGCCATTTTGCAGGCATTTATGCTGGTTTTGCGCCTGTCGCACCCAAGGCACCCAATCCGAAGAACCCGTGCGTGCCTATCTGGAAACCCTGAAGGCCGAGATTGCGTTGCTCAAGGAAATCTTGCCAGAAAACCTGAGCCTGTCGCGGCTGCATTGGGGCGGTGGCACGCCGACTTTGATGACCGCCGACATGATTTCTGACTTGGCGGGCACGGTTCTGGATGTGATTCCCATGGCAGAAGGCGGCGAATTTTCCGTCGAGATCGACCCCAACGAGCTTGACGAGAGCCGCGTTAAGGCGCTGGCTGATGCTGGCATGAACCGCGCCTCGATCGGGGTGCAGGATTTTGACGATGAAATCCAAAAGGTCATTGGTCGCATCCAAAGCTACGAATTGACCAAGAACGCTGCCGACATGATCCGCGCCCATGGCATCAATAGTCTGAACGCCGATATCCTGTACGGCCTGCCGCACCAAACTGATGCGCGAATCGCCGAATCTGTGCAGAAACTGCTGACCCTGTCACCGAGCCGCGTGGCCCTATACGGCTATGCCCATGTTCCATGGATGGCCAAACGACAGCAGTTGATCCCGACAGACGCCCTGCCCGTCCCTGAAGAACGCCTCGGGCTTTACGAGGTCGCGCGCAAACTGTTTTTGGCTGATGGCTATGACGAAATAGGTATCGACCATTTCGCGCTGCCTGACGACGGTCTTGCCGTTGCCCAGCGCAACGGGGTGCTGCGGCGTAATTTTCAGGGCTACACGGATGATAAATCCGAGGTGCTGATCGGGCTTGGGGCGTCTTCCATATCGAAGTTCCCGCAAGGGTTTGCCCAACACGCGCCGGGCACCTCGCAATACACCGCCGCCGTGCGCGACGGTAAATTCGCCACCGTGCGCGGCCATGTGTTTAGCGATGAAGACCATTTGCGCGCACGGCTGATTGAATCGATCATGTGCAATTTTCGCATCGACACCGCCGAAATCCTGCGCGATTTCGACATTTCGCGGGCTGACCTTGAGGCAATGTACAAAGTGGCCTCCGATGCGTTCGAGGGCCTGCCAAAAATCACAGCGGACGGGTTTACCCTACCCCGCGAAGCCTTCCCCCTCACCCGAATGATCGCCCGCAGTTTTGATGCCTATGATCTGTCCAAGGCGGGGCATAGTTCGGCGGTTTGATTGTCTTAAGTACGTGGTGGGATAATGCCGCACCCAACTAAATGACAACTACTTCAGACACGCACCGCGCATGGACCTCGGGGTGATTGCAAAGCGCCCTCCCCATGGGGGAGGTCCGGGCGCTGCCTTTGCTGAGCGAAGGCAATAAGGGATGGAAGTCAGCAATGCAGACAAAACGGGCATTCTCTGCTACTGCACCGATATCTGCTGAGCGAGCATTCCGTTCGAAAGGAAGCGAATTACCGCGGCGCAAAGTATATTTTCAGGTCTGCGTATCCGGGATTGGGTCCTTTGGAATGCCGTTGTTTTTTTGCGTAATGAAATATGGGGACTGACGGTCATCTGGAACCAGATACGGATCTAAGACCCGTTTTGATAGGTTCATGTCCCTCTTTTGACCTCAAGCATCTGTACTCCGGTTCGGATAACACGGGCGGATGGCGGGCCAAGTTGATATTCGCATAGTGGACCCTGTGATCCACTATGCTTGAAGGTACCAAAACACTTAGAGCGGTTTATCGAGACCCGCAAAAGGCAACTGGGCTTCGTCCAGCGCCGCGCGCAGCCCTTTTTCCAACGTCGTTTCCGTGAATTTTACCGACTCAGGAACCGGGCATGCGCCAAAGACGGACATCAAATCCTGATAATAATCGGTGGCCGTCTTCAGGCCCTGCATTTCATAAATGCGGTTGAGATAGGGTTTGTGCACCTGTTGCATTTCGGTGGGAACGCGCGCGACCAGTCGTGCCATACGTAGCGTTTCCACTTCCAGTTCAGCCTGATCCTTGACCACCTCATTCACCAGCCCCAGTTCGCGGCCACGATGCGCGCTGACTTCTTCCCCAGTCAGAACCAGTTGTTTCACCACTTTCAGGTTGGTCAACCAAGGTAGAACAAAGTTCATCGGCGCGATGCCGTAACGGATTTCATTGTATCCCAATTTGGTTTCTTCGGTGACGATCGTGATGTCGCAAAACAGAGCAAGCTCAAACCCTTTGCCAATCGCGCAATAATGCACACTGGCGATCACCGGTTTTGTGATGCGCCAGGCGGCTGTCCATTCGTGTTGCTGGCGGATGTAGTGGGCCCGATAATCATAGTAACCATCAAAATTGTCGTCAGCATCTTCGGTCAAATCATGGCCGGAACAAAATCCGCGACCAGCGCCTTTGATAACGACGACATTAACGCTTTTGTCACTATCGGCGTATTCCAGGGCGTGGCACAGCTCGGAACAAATTTTCGAGTTGATGGCGTTCAACTTTTCAGGCCGGTTCAACGTGATCCAGCAGATTTTTTCATCATCAACGTCATAGAGCAGATGTTCGTATTTAGTCATGGCAAAAGCCTTTCAGTGGGTGCCCAATACCGCGTCCGCGATGAAGGCTTGGGTTTCGGTTAAAAGTAAGGGGTTGATTTCCAGCTCACCAATCTGCGGCGTCTGGAGAACGAAATGGCCGAGCATTTCGATGGCATCGAGCGTGACATCCAGATCGGCAGATGGGCGACCACGGTACCCTGAAATCAGCGGGTAAAGGCGGAGACCTGCCAGAGCATCTTTGATCTGCGGGCGGGATGCGGGAAGGACAAGGGTCGCCGTATCTGCCAGCAACTCGACCGCACTGCCGCCAATCCCAAGGGTCAGCACCACACCGATACCGGCAACACGGCGCAGACCCACCAACAGTTCGCCAACGGGATCAGGAATCATCTCTTCGATCAGGTATCCGGTCGCCACCAAGCCTTGGTCGCCTAACCGGGTCTGCATTGACGCGATTGCCGCGCCAAGGTCCGCAGGCGCGAGGTTCAATGCGACCGCGCCGACCTCGGCCTTGTGGAGCAGGTCGGGTACAATCGCCTTGAGGGCACACACAGACTGAATGTCCGGCAAGTCATCGCAGGATTGAACAACCCAATGCCGCGGCACGTGCAAGCCCGCTGTTTTCAGCATCGATTTCGCCTGCGCCTCATCCAAATAGCGTAGGTTTTCGCCGGGTGTTGAAACCGGCGGCAAAATCATCTCATCCGGATTTAGTGTCCCGCGCCGAACGCCGTAATGCGCCGCATGCGAAACCGCCCGCAATCCATCCTCGATCCCTTGCAGCGGGGCGACCCCTTGGGAAATCATCCGTTCGCGCGCCGCGCGCGGCAATGCATCAGCCAATGTATTTACGAACGCGGCGGGCCGGCTGCCCTTGGCTTTGGCCATCGCTTGGGTGGTCGCGTCCCATGCGGTCATGTCCCATCCACCCTTGGGTGGGTAGCACATGACCTGAACCGTCACATCGTTCGGATCCTGCATGAAGGCTTGGTAAATCGGCAATTGCTGGTCTTCTGGCCAGCCATGCGCATCCGAAATATCCAGCGGGTTTGCAGCACCAACATAATCCGGTAAGATCCTGTTTAGGGTATGCTCTACTGTTTCCGTTGGCGGGTGCATCACCAACCCAACGTGATCTGCGATATCGCCGCCAAGCACGGCGTAAGTCCCAGACGAGGTAACAAACCCCGTACGTACCCCATCTGGAAGCGCGGAATAGCTTAGCATTTTCAGTGTTTCGATGGCCTCGGATGTCGTCGTAACTTCGATCCAGCCAAACCGGCGAAACAACGCGGATGCGATTTCAGCGTCCCCCGACAAAGACGCCGTATGCGATTGCGCTGCACGTGCGCCGGCGTCGCTTTTCCCGCCTTTGATGGCAACAACCGGAACCCCTTTGCGGGCGGCTTTGGCAGCTGCATGGGAAAGCTTTTCAACGTCATTGATGCCCTCAAAATACACGTTGACCGCCGTCACCCGTGGGTCATCCAAAACGACATCCAGCATGTCGGCGACACTGACCATGGCCTGGTTTCCCAGCCCCAGAAGATACGCGATTGGCTGTGAACGATCCGCGCACCCCAAATCCGACAGATATGCGCCACCATTTGAGATGACGGCCACGCCCTGATCGCGTGCGTGGTTCCCGAAATGATCCATCATAAAGGCCGCGCTATCCAGAAAGTTGGCGATCCCTGGGCAATTCGGTCCGATCACTGGCATGTCGCCCGCAGCGGTCACAAGATCGGTCTGGCGTTGCTCGCCTCCTTCGGCCTCTGAAAACCCTGAAGTGTTGCATATCACGCCGCCGCAGCCGATTTTGACCAAGTCACGAACCACATCGATAACGGCCTCTTTGGGGATCACCAACAATGCCAGATCTGGTGCCCAAGGCAAGTCCGCAACCGACCTGACACACGCCACGTCGGCAATTTGGCGGTGCTTTGGGTTCACGCAGATCATTTCACCGCTAAACCCCTGTGATCGGGCATAATCGATAGCGGGTTCCAATCCGGATCCACCAACAAACGCAACACGTGTCGGTTTCAGAATTTGGCCTAGCCGTTTCACCTTGAATGCCATCGGTATCAACCCTTTCGTTTGATCCGATGATATAGGCAAATTTCAAGTAGCAATTGACCTGAAATAGCATATTAATGTCACCAAATAACAAAATTCGAGGACACAGACGTTGCCGCAGATTGATATCGTCCTGACAGATAGCTTTCCGATATTGTCACTAACACTGATCAGCGAGCCATTTCGCGTGGCAAACAGGGAGCTGTTAGAGCAATTCTATCAATGGCGTCTTTTGTCCATTTCTGGCGGTAAAATTGCCTGCTCCAGCGGATTGGTGCTTGATACGGAACCGCTGGATTCCAGGCGTTCTGACATTGTCATTCTTCTGTCGGCCTATCATCCGGAAACCGCCTTGGTGGCACCGCTCCTGAGTTGGTTAAAACGGAAATCTCACCAAGGCACGATGATGGGCTGCGTCGATACAGCGGCGCTTATCTTCGCCGAGGCCGGTCTGTTGGCATACACACCGGCGGCTGCACATTTTGAAGTTCTGCCCGGATATAGGGCAAAGTTTTCCGAGAAATTGTTCGTGGATCGTTTGTTTGACGTCTCTGAACGGCGCTGTTCAAGCGCCGGTGGGATTGCCACATGTGACATGACACTGGGACTTATTGAACGGTTTAGTGACCGGGAAACGGCCTTGCGGGTTGCAGAAGTTCTGACATACCGCCCGTCCGGGCACAGTGGGCAACAGCAAAAACTTTTGACGGACACCTCAATCTCAAGAATAAACCGCGACCTTGCGCGCGCGGTGGATTTGATGCTGGCACATCTCGACAGCCCTTTGCCTGTCAAAGATATTTCGACGCGTATTGACGTGCCGGTCTGGACGCTCAATCGCCTGTTTCAACGGTACCTTAGGCAGACCCCGTCCGGTTACTACAGGCACCTGCGCCTGTCGCAAGCCCGCGATTTATTGCGAAATTCACATTTCCGGATCAATGAAATCGCCAGATTATGCGGATTTGAGAACCCCGAAACGTTTGCCCGATCCTACAAGCGGAAATTTGGGATCACAGCATCGGGCGAACGTATTTATGGCAGCTAGCCATACATTGCTGCGATTCAAACATCGCACAGCATCCTGTAATTCAAACATCGCACAGCATCCTGTAAAATGGGCTCAATGCTGCCATTAAGGCTCACCCCTGAACCTTCAAATCAAACGCCGCCGCCATCAACGCGCGCGTATATTCGGTCTCCGGCGCGTCAAATATCTTGTCGCCGTCGCCCATTTCAACCACGTTACCCTGTTTCATCACCATCACCTGATGCGACATCGCCCGCACCACCCGCAGGTCGTGTGAAATGAACAAATAGGCCAGCCCGTGTTTGCGTTGCAATTCGCGCAGCAAATCAACGATCTGCACCTGCACCGTCATATCCAGCGCCGAAGTCGGCTCGTCCAGCACCAGCAATTTGGGCCGCAGGATCATCGCCCGCGCAATGGCGATCCGTTGGCGTTGGCCACCGGAAAATTCATGCGGGTAGCGATCCATTAGGGCCGGGTCCAGCCCGACCTCAATCATGATTTCGGCCACCATTTCACGCTCATCACGGCCAGGCTCCAGCCCATGAACGCTCAAACCTTCCGCGATGATCTGTTCAATCGACATCCGTGGCGACAATGATCCGTAAGGGTCTTGAAACACGATCTGCATATCACGCCGCAACGGGCGCATTTGGCGGGGTTTCCAGCCATCAACGGACTCGCCCATAAACACGATTGACCCTTCCGAGGCGATCAAGCGCATGATCGCCAGCGCCATGGTGGTTTTACCCGACCCAGACTCGCCAACAATGCCCAGTGTTTCCCCCCGACGCACCGAAATCGTTGCTGCATTCACCGCTTTGACGTGACCAACCGTGCGGCGCAGCAAGCCTTTGTAAATCGGGAACCAGATGCGCAAATCCTGAGTATGCACCACTTCCTTGGCATTCTCGGGCACCGGATCAGGTTTGCCGACAGTTTCGGCATTCAGCAGGATCTTGGTATACTCATGCTGCGGATTGTCAAAAATCTCGTCCGTTGGCCCCGCTTCGACAATCTCGCCGCCTTTCATCACGTAAACGCGGTCGGCGATTTTACGCACGATGCCCAGATCATGGGTGATGAACAAAAGGCTCATCTGCTCGGTCTTTTTCAGATCGTTCAGCAGTTGCAATATCTGCGCTTGAATGGTCACATCCAGCGCCGTGGTGGGCTCGTCCGCGATCAGCAATTCGGGCTTGTTGGCCAGTGCCATCGCGATCATCACCCGTTGGCGTTGGCCGCCGGACAGTTGGTGCGGATAGGAGCCGAGCCGCGTTTCGGGATCATGAATGCCGACCTTGTTCAGCAATTCCAGTATCCGGTGGCGGGCTGGTGTGCCGTGTAGGCCCTGATGCAGTGACAGGCTCTCGGCCAGTTGTTTCTCAATGGTATGTAGCGGGTTCAGCGATGTCATTGGTTCTTGGAAAATAAAGCTGATGTCGTTGCCGCGCACACGGCGCAGCTCGGCCTCATCGGCACCGATCATCTCGACCCCGTCATAACTGATGGAGCCGGTGATCTCGGCGCTTTCAGGCAGCAGCGAAACGGTGGATAGCGCGGTCACGGATTTGCCCGAGCCACTCTCGCCAACAATCGCCACGGTTTCGCCGCGGCTAACCTTAAGCGAGACATGTTTGACCGCACGGGTCGATTTGCCGTCTTGGCGGAAGGTCACCGACAGGTCCTTAATGTCCAGAATATCGCTCATTCAAAGGTCTTTCTGGGATCAAACGCATCGCGCACACCCTCGAATATAAAGACCAGCAGCGACAGCAAAATAGCAAAGGTGAAAAAGGCGGTGAAGGCCAGCCATTCGGCTTGCAGGTTTTGTTTGGCTTGTCGTGTTAATTCACCAAGGGACGGCAGCGACGATGGCAGGCCAAAGCCTAGAAAATCCAACGTCGCAAGCATCGCAATGGCACCGGTGATGATGAACGGCAGGAAGGTCAGCGTCGCCACCATGGCGTTTGGCAACATATGGCGGAACATGATCGTGCGGTCAGAAACGCCCAGCGCTTTGGCGGCGCGCACATATTCAAAATTGCGCGCGCGCAGGAATTCGGCCCGCACCACACCCACCAAGGCGGGCCAGCCAAACAGCACCGTGATGAAAACCATCAACCAAAAGCTACGGCCCAAAATCGAGAACAGGATAATGATCACATAGATCGACGGGGTCGAGCTCCAGATTTCCAGCAAACGCTGAAACGTCAGATCAACCCAGCCACCAAAATAGCCTTGAACCGCACCCGCAACAATGCCGATCACCGACGCAATTACGGACACGATTAGCGTGAACATCACCGACAAGCGGAACCCGTAAATAACCCGCGCCAACACGTCGCGTTTGGTGTCATCGGTGCCCAACCAATTGTGACGATCAGGCGGCGATGGGGCGGCGCCCGGGATGTCGACGATGGTATTGAACGAATAGGGGATTAGCGGCCAGAGCAGCCAGCCCGCCTCAATCGCCTCGCCTGCCACGTCGCCATCAGTGGCATCGGCAATCACCCCTTCGGGGTCATCGAAACACACCTCTAGCCCGCCGCTTTTGATCAGGCATTTTACCTCGATGTCGCGGTAGACGGCTTCGGTTTTGAAATCACCGCCGAATTCGGTTTCGGGATAGAAATTGAAAATCGGCATGTAATAGTTGCCGCGATAATTCACCATGATCGGTTTGTCGTTGGCGATGAATTCGGCCAGCATGGTCAGGCTGAACAGCACTGCGAAAATGATCAGCGACCAATAGGCACGGCTGTTGCGGCGAAAATTGCGCCAACGGCGCTGGTTCAGGGCATTCAGCGCCATCAGCTGCCCCTACCTTCAAAGTCAATGCGCGGATCAATGAACACATACATCATATCCGACAGGATGCCGACAACCAGCGCCAACAGCCCGAACGAGTATAACGTACCGAACATCACCGGATAATCGCGCACCACCACGGCCTCGAACCCCAATCGGCCCAATCCATCCAATGAGAACAGCGTTTCGATAATCAGCGAGCCGCCAAAGAACACCCCGACAAACAGCGACGGAAAGCTGGCGATCACGATCAACATCGCGTTGCGAAACACGTGGCCATATAGCACGCTGCGCTCAGACAACCCCTTGGCCTTGGCGGTAATGACATATTGCTTTTTGATCTCGTCCAGAAACGAGTTTTTGGTCAGCAAGGTCAGCGTGGCAAAGGACGCAATGGTCGTGGCCAGAACCGGCAGGGTGATGTGCCAGAGGTAATCCAGCACTTTACCAATCATCGTCAAATCGTCAAAATTGTTCGAGGTCAGGCCGCGCAATGGGAAAAACTTCCAGTAAGAGCCACCCGCAAACAACACCAACAACATGATCGCGAACAAAAAGCCGGGGATCGCATAGGCAACGATAATCGCGCCTGAGGTCCATGTATCAAAGCGGCTGCCGTCACGCACCGCCTTGCGGATACCCAGCGGAATCGAGATCATATAGGCGATCAGCGTTGACCAAAGGCCCAGTGTGATCGACACTGGCATTTTCTCGATCACCAGATCAATCACCCCGACGCTGCGAAAATAGCTTTCGCCGAAATCAAAGCGCAAATAATCCCACATCATGTTCAGGAATCGTTCTAACGGTGGCTTGTCGAACCCAAACTGCTTTTCCAGTTCTGCAATGAATTCTGGCGGCAACCCGCGCGCGCCCTGATAGCGCTCGTCGCCACCAACACTGCCGCCACCCGCGTCGCCACTGCCCGCGATGGTTTGAAACGCATCGCCCTCGCCCTCGATATTGGCCAGTATCTGTTCAATCGGCCCACCCGGCACGAACTGGATCAACGCGAAATTGACCACCATTATCCCGATCAAAGTCGGAATAATCAGCAGCAATCGCCGAAAAATATATGCGCCCATTTACCTGTTGCCTGTTATTATTGAAAGGCACCTGCGGCCTTTAGGGCCGCGGCTTTTTCTGGGTTATACCACCAAATTGACAATTCCCCCAAGTCGGTTTTTGGCGGGGTGTCGGTATAGGGGCGCTCATAGATATCAAAATAGGCGATGTTGTGCTTTTGGTTATACCAGTTGGGCACCCAGATATGCATGCTGCGCAACACACGGTCCAGCGCTTTAACAGCAACATCCAGATCTTCGCGTGTTTTGGCACCTTCAATAATATTGATCAGCGCATCAACGGCTGGGTTATTCACACCAGAAATATTTGATGATCCCAGCACATCAGCAGTTTGTGAACTGAAGATTCTGCGCAATTCGATCCCGGGGGTTTCGGACATCACATAGCGTCGACCAGTTATATCAAAATCGAAATTCTTTTCGCGATCTTTCGCTTGTGCGGCATCTACAAAATTATGAACCGCATCCACCCCGAGCCGCTTTAGGTTCTCCACATAGGGGTTGATGATCCGATCCGAGGACGGGCTGTCATTCAAAAATTCAATCGTCAGTTTTTGCCCCGCCGCGTTATAGCGTTGCCCATCATCACCGACTTCCCATCCGGCTTGATCCAACAGTTTTCCAGCCCGGCGCAGGGCCTTTCGGTCACTGGATTTGTCTGGATCAGAAACCGCAGGGACAAAGGCGGGCGCGTTGAACACCGTTTCGGGCAAATCAGCACGCAGGGGCTCTAACAGGGCCAGCTCGGCCGCACTTGGCATTCCTTCGGCCTGCATTTCCGAGTTTTCCCAGAAACTGTCAGTGCGGGTGTAGAGGCCGTAAAACAGGTTTTTGTTTGACCATTCGAAATTGAACGCCATTGAAATGGCTTCGCGCACCCTTGGGTCCTTTAGGTGATCACGTCGCAGATTGAAAAAGAACCCTTGGGTGCCTGCGGGGTTGCCGTCGGGCAACTCTTCCTTGATCACCCACTTCTTGTCGAGGGCCGGAAAATCATAGGCCGTGGCCCAGAGTTTTGACAGGAATTCTTCTCGATAGCCGTAGGCCCCACCTTTGAAAGCCTCAAAGGCTGCAGTGTAATCGGCGAAATATTCGATCTTGATCACGTCGAAGTTGTTCTGGCCAACATTGACTGGCAAGTCCTTTGCCCAGTAATCCTCGCGGCGCTGATAGGATACAGACCGCCCGGGGTCCGCCTTGAGCAGTTTGTAAGCGCCTGATCCCAGTGGTGGCTCTAGCGTGGATTCCGCGAAATCGCGGGTCTCGTAGTAGGTTTTAGAAAAGATCGGCAGGCCCGCTACCAACATCGGCAATTCGCGCTTTTCGCTCTCTGACGTGAAGGTAAACTTCACCGTCAAATCGTCCAGCGCTTCAGCGATCTCAATATCTTTGAACAGAGCTTTGTAGCTGGGAGCGCCTTTGTCACGCAGGATCGTCAGCGAAAACACCACATCCTCGGCTCGCAAAAGGCTGCCATCGGAAAATTGTGCCTCGGGGCGCATGTGAAAGATCACCCATGAGCGGTCTTCAGGGTATTCAATGGTGTGGGCGACCAACCCATAGAGTGCATCCGGCTCGTCCAGATTACCGGTCATTAAGCTTTCAAAAAACACCGAAGACAGGCTCGCCGCGTTGCCCTTCAGGATATAGGGGGTCAAGCTATCAAAGGTGCCAAAGCCCCATGTGCTGAACTCGCCGCCTTTGGGGGCCGTGGGATTTACATAGTCGAAATAGGGAAAATCAGCCGGGTATTTCAACTCGCCAAAGGTGGAAATGCCGTGCGATTTTATGATGGCCTGCTCGGCCCGTGCCGCTGTCACGACCAAGATCGCCAATGCCAGCGCCATCATAACGGTGAAAAACGCATTAAACCCCGCAGCCCTGCTTTGGCGTTTCGTTTTTGCAATAGCCCGTTGTTGGCGTTTCGGCATCTATTTGGGTCTCCCGATCAATTATTGGCAGTCTTCCGTCAGGATACAGCTAAGTATGCGGGGCACGAACAATCAAGGGCCGATTGGGCAACCTAACGCCAATTTGACCCGACAAAACGTCCGGGACAGCACCCTGACACAAAAAACCCGCCCGAAATATCGGGCGGGTCAAATTCTGTGTCAGCCGGATCAGCCGCCGATTGTGGCCAGATAGGCGATCAGATTGGCGCGTTGGTCAGCTTTCTTCAAACCGGCAAAGCTCATTTTGGTGCCCGGTACCATGTCTTTTGGCTTGGCAAGAAATTCGCTGATCCGGTCTGGTGTCCATGCGCCGCCCAGTTCGGCCATAGTGCTGGAATATCCGAAGCCTGAAACCGATGCCACATCCCGTCCAACAATGCCAAACAAGGACGGGCCAGTTGCCGTGGCACCATCTTCCAGCTTGTGACAGGCTTTGCATTTCTTGAATACTTTTTCGCCCGCAGCAACATCCGCCGATGCATACAGCTCTTCAAAGGATGGCCCCTCTTCAACGGCCGCGGCCTCCTCGGTGTGACCCTCAGCCGCAGTTCCGGAATGCTCGCCCTCGGCCATGGCCGTTTCGCCGTGGCCACCGCCGCCTGTGGCATAGAGCGCGTCAGCCGCCCAGCTGCCCAAAAGGAAAATCAAAAGCGCACTGCCGACGCCGCCTACGATCTTTGTCATTGTCATTGTGTCGAACATGTCGCTATCCATCCCGTTCAAAAGTTTGGGCTTATGTATCCGCTTCCCCTACCTTATCGCAAGGTGTAGTTAACGCGGCATTACGACTTTTTTCCCATTTTTTCGACCGGAGGGCCCGAATATGACCGCAAAAATCGCTTTTCAAGGGGAACTTGGGGCCTATTCTCATCAGGCCTGCGTTGAAGCGCAGCCAGGGTTTGATCCGGTTGCGTGCCGCACGTTTGAGGATGTGATCGAGACCGTTCGCAAAGGTCAGGCCGATCTGGCGATGCTGCCGATCGAGAATTCGACGTACGGGCGGGTGGCCGATATTCACCACTTGTTGCCGGCATCCGGTTTGCACGTCGTTGATGAGGCCTTTGTGCGGGTGCACATCAATCTGTTGGTGACAAAAGGCACCAAACTGGATCAAGTGAAAAGCGCCATGAGCCATCCAATGCTACTGGGGCAATGCCGTGATTTTCTGAACACGCATAACATCCACCGCGTCACCGGGGCCAATACCGCGGGCTCTGCCCTGCATGTCGCCGAAACGGACACTCCGGAACTGGCGGCCTTGGCGTCGGAACTGGCGGGTGAAATTTATGGGCTGGACGTTCTTGCCCGTCACATTGAAGATCACGACAAAAATACCACCCGTTTTCTGGTTATGTCACGCGACATTGACCTGAACCGGCGCGGCAAGGGCGCGATGTTTACATCCTTCGTGTTTCGTGTGCGCAATGTCCCCGCCTCGCTTTATAAGGCGATGGGCGGGTTCGCCACCAATGGCGTCAACATGACCAAGCTGGAAAGCTATATGCTGGATGGCTCTTTCGCCGCCACGCAGTTTTACGCCGAAATTGAAGGCCATCCGGACGATAGAAACGTGCAACTGGCGATGGAAGAGCTGGACTATTTCACCGACAAGATTTCATTGCTAGGAGTGTTTCCGGCTGATTCAAGCCGCCGCGAGACGGGCTGACAGGTCCTGATCCTAGGCCAGCCGACCGCCTTTGTAACGATCCTCGATTTCGTCTGCGAAACCAGCCACCTTAACGCGGTACCGCTTTGTCAGCTTGGTTTTGGCCAACCGCAGGGATTGCACCATCAGGCGTGCTGACAAGGATTTGGGTCTCACTTCCAATTCAATTACCATGCGGGTGCGGTTTTTGGACAGGGCGACCAGTTCCACGGAAACTTCGCCCTCTAGACCGCCAGACAATGATTGCACCAACATGTGGTTCGGCGCATCAATATCTGTCAATTCGACCAGCATATCGCGTTTCTTGCCCCGAAAAACAAACCCCACATCCCATGCAATGGTGGTCGATGGATGGGTTTTGCGATCCACCCGCTGAACGCTTGCGCCACGGCGCAAGGCCGAGCGCTCAATGGTGCTGAAATTGGACACGGCGCTGAACACCGCTTCAATCGGTGCTTCAATGTCTTCTTTGCTGGTGAATTTCATTTTTTTGCCTGATTTCCCTTAGGTGTCGCTATGATTGCCCTCATTCCAGATTATCCGCAAGCCAATGCTGCATGATGAAATGCGCAATAGCCCCAACCCGTGCGGGTTTTATCACAGGGTGGGTGCCCGCAAACACATCCAGCATCTCTTCGCGGCTGACCCACAGGGCATCCTCGATCTCGATCGGATCAATGGAAATGTCGCGGGTTAGGGCCTCGCCACGGCAGCCGAACATCAGGCTCGAGGGATACGGCCATGGCTGGCAGGACAGATACTCGACATTCCCGACACGCACGCCCGCCTCTTCAAAAACCTCACGCCGCACGGCGGCCTCGATGGTTTCGCCCGGTTCCACAAACCCGGCCAGCAGGGAATACATCCCTTCGGGCCAATGCGGGCTGCGGCCCATCAAAGTTGAATTTCCGTGGGTGATGAGCATAATCACCACAGGGTCGGTGCGCGGAAAATGTTTGCGCTCGCAAGACGGGCAATCGCGTTGCCATCCGGCCATAGTCATTGCGCTCTCATGGCCGCAGGTTGAACAAAACCGGTGGGTGCGGTGCCAGTCAAACAGCGATTTCGCAGTGGCAATCAGTTCCGCGTCCCGCGCGCTCAGCCGTGCCATCACGCTGCGTAATTCGCAAAACACTTGTCCCTTTGGTAAATCGGGGTGCTGTTGTTCACTTGGGTCAAAGAATTGCACCATTTCCTCGGCGTCCAGCTCCGGCGGGGTCCATCCCGAGACATCCAGCGCAAACACCGGTGCCTCATTGTCCATCCCCATAAACAGGGCTCCATTCACCCTGTGATCCAGCACCCCGTGGCCAACAGGCAACCTGACCGCAATATCATCTTTAATCAACGGCTTGCCACGCCAAATTGGCAAGACCTGCACATCATCGCGCGCCCACAACGCGGCGATCGCCCCTGTGTCCATACGAACATGCGCTGCCCTGTCCAGACCGGAGCCACCAAACGTCACTGATTCAGAATTTCGCATTTTCACCAATCCATTTTTCACCTGTTTGACACGGTACAGGGGACAATGGCAATTCAACGCTACAATTGTTCACGTTATACAACTCCAGAGTGAATTTTTTATGTCTAATATCCTTAAAGAGGAGTGGCGGTATTCCGCCGTTGGCTCTATAATTGATCTAGCGTCATGCTACTGTTTCTTTCTAACCCTAAAATGGATTCGAACAATGAATTCAAGGAGGCTCCCATGACCTATGACTTGAAACCAACTATGAACCGCCGGAAATTTCTGGCTGGAACCGCAGGAATGTCCTTGATCGCTCTTCACCCCTTCTCAGCCCATGCTGCCAGCAATCAAGCCCATTTGCGCCTCATGGAAACCACCGACCTGCATGTGCATGTGTTCCCCTATGATTATTACGCCGACAAGCCCCGCGATACCGTCGGCCTTGCCCGCACCGCATCCCTGATCAAAGGCGTGCGCGACGAGGCCACCAATTCGATGCTGCTGGACAACGGCGATTTTCTGCAAGGCAACCCGATGGGCGACTACATCGCCTATGAGCGTGGCATGAAAGACGGGGACATGCACCCGATCATTGCCGCCATGAACACATTGGGCTTTGATGCCTCGACCATGGGCAACCATGAATTTAACTACGGTCTGGACTTTCTGATGAAATCCATTGCGGGGGCTGCATTCCCCATGGTTTCGGCCAATATCGCCACTGAAATGGGGGCCGCGCCACGTGGTGATAAAACCATGCTCAAACCCTATGTGCTTTTGGACAAGGTCCTGAAGGACGGCGATGGCAACGCCCATCCGATTAAAATCGGCATCATCGGCTTTGTGCCACCGCAAATCATGAACTGGGATCGCCGCCATCTGGAAGGCAACGTGATGACCCGCGACATCGTCGCCACCGCCCGCGCTTACGTTCCCGAAATGAAAGAGGCCGGTGCCGATATTATCATCGCCCTTTCCCATTCCGGCATTGCGGCATCAACAACCGACGAGGGGCTGGAAAACGCCTCGCTGCAACTGGCGATGGTTGACGGCATTGACGCCATCATGGCGGGCCATCATCATCTGGTGTTCCCCGGCCCTAAATATGCCGGCATCGACGGGGTCGATTCCGAAAAGGGCACCCTGCACGGTAAACCGGCGACGATGGGCGGCTTTTGGGGATCCCACATGGGTCTGATCGACCTGATGCTGGAGCGCTCTGGCAATGAGTGGAAAATCATCAGTTTTGCCACCGAGGCGCGGCCAATTTCCAAACGTAACGAGGACCGTTCAACCACAGCGCTGGTGGAAAGCCAGCAGGATGTGCTGGAATCTGTGCAACAGCAACATGACGAAACGCTGGAATATATTCGCCGCGCAGTTGGCAAAACCGCCGCTCCACTGCACAGCTATTTCGCGCTGGTGGCCGATGATCCATCGGTTCAAATTGTCTCGATTGCGCAAAAATGGTATATCGCCGAGATGCTGAAAGGCACCGAATACGCGGGCTTGCCGATCCTGTCCGCCGCCGCCCCGTTTAAGGCTGGCGGTCGTGGTGGCCCCGAATATTACACCGATGTAGCGGTGGGTGATGTAGCGATCAAAAACGTCTCGGACCTGTATCTATATCCCAACACCGCCCGCGCGGTAAAAGTAACAGGGGCTCAGGTAAAGGGCTGGTTGGAACGCTCAGCCGGTATGTTCAATCAGGTAGAGACAGGCAAAGCCGATCAGGTTTTGCTGAACCCTGACTTCCCCAGCTACAATTTTGATGTGATCGACGGGGTGACCTATGAAATTGACCTGAGCCAACCGTCGCGGTTCGACGCCAAAGGCGGTATGATGAACGCGGGCGCGACCCGCATCGTCAACCTGATGTTTGACGGAAAACCTGTGACGGATGATATGGAATTCGTGATCGCCACCAACAACTATCGCGCCTCTGGCGGCGGTGATTTTCCGGGCGCGATGGGCGACACCATCATCTTTGAAGCGCCCGATACAAACCGCGATGTCATCGTGCGCTATATTGTCGAGCAAGGCACCATCAACCCGAAAGCCGACGCCAACTGGAGCTTCAAATCCCTGCCCGACACCACGGTTTTGTTCGATACCGGACCAAAGGCGCAGGATTACATTGATGATGTTCAGGGCGTGAATATCGAGCCTGCGGGCGATGGCCCCGACGGCTTTGCACGCTTTCGTATCAAGCTCTAATCTGCCCGCCTCTTGACGGATTAGGATGGTTGTCCTAAAAATTAGCTAATTAGGACAACCATCCTACCGCCATAAGGCTGACCAAATGAATACCAAGTCCACGCGCGACCACATTATTGATGCCGCCGATCAGCTGTTCTATCAACAGGGGTATAACCACACATCGTTCGCCGATATATCCGGCGCGGTGAAAATTTCACGCGGTAACTTTTACCACCATTTCAAAACCAAAGACGAAATTTTGGGTGCCGTGATCAACCGCCGCATCACGAACACCCGCACCCTGCTGAACAGCTGGGAGGATGAAACCCATTCCCCCGCCCAGCGCATCTGTTGCTTCGTTAATATCCTGATCACCAATCAAACCAAAATCATGCAATATGGATGCCCCGTTGGAACTCTTGCAACCGAGCTGACCAAACTGCATCACAGCGCCCAACCGGAGGCCGTCAAACTGTTCACGCTGTTTCGGGAGTGGCTGTCAGGTCAATTCACCCAACTGGGTCACGCTGATCGGGCCGATGCGTTGGCCATGCACCTTTTGGCCCGCAGCCAAGGCATCGCCAGCCTCGCCTCCGCCTTTCAGGACGCCGCTTTTGTCAAACAAGAAGTCGACGACGCCTGCGCGTGGGTTCTATCGCTTTCCCAAGAAGTGGATCAAAAATGTTCGTAATACTGCTTAGGTTTTCAGACAACAAACCCCAAGCAGGCCAATTCATGCAAGGCCACAAAGACTGGATCAAGCGCGGCTTTGACGATGGCGTGTTCTTGCTGTCAGGCAGCCTGCAACCGGGTCAGGGCGGCGGGGTCATGGCGCATAATACCACATTGGCCGACCTGCAAACCCGCGTGGAGCAAGACCCCTTTGTGGCCGAAAACATCGTCACCGCCGAAATCATCGAGATCACCCCTGCGCTTGCCGATGATCGCCTGCAATTCCTGACCGATCTGGAACCATCCCTATGAGCGCCACAATCCCCGGCCCTGATGGCCTGCCCCGCTGCCGATGGGCCGGTGCCGCCCCCGAATTCATGCAGTATCATGACGTTGAATGGGGCTTTCCGGTTGGCGACGATCAACGCCTCTATGAAAAAATCTGCCTCGAAAGTTTTCAATCCGGCCTCAGTTGGCGCACCATCCTTGCCAAACGCGAAAACTTCCGCGCCGCTTTTCACCAATTCGATTTCAACAAGGTCGCGCGCTTTACCGAACATGACGTGGAACGCCTGTTGCAAAATGCTGGCATCATACGACATCGCGGCAAAATCAATGCCGCCATCAACAACGCCAAACGCACGCTGGAGGTGATCCAGCAAGAAGGCTCGCTGGCCGCCTATATCTGGCGTTGTGAGCCGGACCCGAACAGACTCGCAGCCCCTCAATCCGTCACCACCTGCCCCGAGGCAATAGCCCTGTCAAAAGACCTGAAAAAACGCGGCTGGAAATTCGTCGGCCCCACCACCGTTTACGCCTTTATGCAGGCCATGGGGTTGGTGAACGATCATGCAGAAGGTTGCACACTTCGCCCAAAGGCAGCACTTGCCCGCAAAACGTTTGTCAAGCCGACCGGTTCCCCCTAGGGCGCGGGCCTAACCCGCATCTGCGACCAAACCAGCGCTGCCATGATCATCATACCGCCGATCATTGCGGCCCTCGTCGGTATCTCGCTCAGCAGCAAAAACGCCCAGATCGGGGCCAATGGTGTTTCCAGCACGCTCAGCAATGCGGCCTCGGCGGGGGGGAGAATGCGCGCGCCCATCGTGAAGGTCACCGAGGCCAGCGCAAACACCAATCCAAACGCCAGCATGATCATCAACTCCAAGCTGATCACCTGCATCGGCGGGCTGAACCAAGCCGCGACAGGCAACAACACGATTGAGGTCAGCGCATTGGGCAACAACACAGGCGTATCCGGCCAACGCCGATACAGCACCATCATACCGGCGATCATCAGCGTCATCCAAAACGCCAGCGCATCGCCAAGCAAAGTACCGCCGCCAAATGATCCGCTGACCACCACAAAAACCCCGACAATTGCCACGCAGCTTGCCAGCACCACCCGGCGACTGGGTCGTTCCCTTAGCAGCACCCATGCCAGCAAGGCGGTGATAAACGGTGCACTCGCCCAAATCATCGCCACATTGGCGATGCTGGTCAGCTTGAACGCCGGAATGAACGCCACCGTCCCCGACGCCCCCAACAGGGTCGCCACTGTTGCCGCCCCGCGAAACCGGCGCAGCTCATTGCGAAAATCGCCGCGCAGCACCGCATAACCCAGTGTGAACAACGCCGCACTGACACCGCGCCAAAATATCACGACCCAAGCATCGGCACTCACCCCTTTGGTGAACAACCCCGCCGTGCTAAACGCAATCGCCGAGGCACAAACCAAGGCAACACCGCGTGCGTGTGTAGATTTCATTTCACGTCCTTTTTCCAATCGCCCGATGTATTCCACCATCGATGCGGGTTGTCACGATCATCCAGTCCCCGCGACCGGCTGCTGAGGGTATGTTGCACACGAATGACAGGTTCCTGATAGCAATGAACCTGAAAAATAGTCTCCACAACCCTCGCCAATACATCTTGATCATCGGGCAGTTCGAAACTGATGCGCACAACACCCGGGCGCATCCGGACATTTTCTTCAGGACCTGCTGCGGCTCCTTGCCTCGGTCGATACCGCTCGACCCCGTCGGCGGACTGAAAGGCGTTGCTGTCATATTTCAAACCCTGCGCCAATGGATCGACCTTGCAAACATGTTCCATGATCCGGTCAATATCCGCGCTCGGGGCGTAGGTATCGACGATCAGCACTCGCGTCATGTGAACCGACTTTGTGTTGAATTCATCAAGCTGCATCCCGATATCCTTTGTGGGTTTTTACTGTCCTAACACCGCTCTGCTGACATGTATCTGTCAGCAGCGATATGCTATGCAGTTCTTGATCCAGCAAAGGGGTAGGAATGGCACGCTCGTCCAGAATGTTTGAAATCATCCAGTTGTTGCGGGTGGCCAAGGGACCTTGCACAGCACAGTGGCTTGCGGACGAACTCGAAGTCACAAAACGTACAATCTACCGCGATATTGCTTCGCTGCAAGCGATGCGGGTGCCGATTGAGGGTGAGGCTGGAGTTGGATATGTAATGCGGGCCGGGTTTGATTTACCCCCGATCAATTTTGACGTCGAAGAGGCCGAGGCGATCACTGTCGGCCTGTTGATGATTGCCCGCACAGGCGATCACGGGCTGGAGCGCGCAGGACGCCGAGCGGCCCGCAAACTCTCGGATGCCACACCCCTCAGTGAAACCCTGTTTTCCTCAAGTTGGGGGCCAGAGGCACCCGTCGGCATTGATCTTTCGGACATTCGCAACGCGATCCGCCAAACACAACTGATCAAAATCGACTATCTTGATGATGCGGGCGCAAGCACCACGCGCAGCATCCTGCCGCTGGCGGTAATTTATTACGCCGAATCCATCGTGCTCGCTGCATGGTGTAACTTGCGCCAAGATTTCCGCCACTTCAGGCCCGACCGAATTGCCAGCTACACAGTCGGCCCTGAAACCTTCGCAGACCGCGCCAAGGCCTTGCGTCAAGACTGGGCCAAGGATCACGCCTCAAACCTGTGACGCATCCCTTCTTCTTGTAAATCCACAATTTGCATTTTCAGGCGCTGGATATACCTGCGCCGCAGGCATCGCGCCGTCAGGCGCTTTAACCAAAGTGCAGCCCGAACGGGCTTCATTTTAACACCACGCTCTTGAACCCGCCCGCAATATCGACAACATGTAAACGGCAACAGGAGGCGCAGATGACTAACCAGACAAAAACCGTGCAGGATTTTCTCCTCACGCGGCGCTCATTCCCCTATAAAACCCTGACCACGCCTGCCCCGACCGCAGATCAACTGGCCCCCTTGCTGACCGCTGCCGCCCGCGTACCTGATCATGGAAAGCTGGAGCCGTGGCGCTTTATTGTTCTCACTGGGGCCGCCCTGCCCCGCCTCGCCGATCTTGCGACCAAACGCGGTGCGGCGCTGGATATTGGGCCGGACAACATCACCAAAGCCAGTGCCACTTTTGCGAATGCCCCGTTGATTGTCGCCGTCATCGCCAGCCCGCAACCCTCTGAAAAAGTCCCCGAAATTGAGCAACTCTATTCTGCGGGCGCTGTTTGTCTGTCCTTGCTCAACGTGGCGCTGGCCGCGGGATGGGGCGCGAACTGGTTATCAGGCTGGCCCAGCCATGACCGCATTTTCCTGATTGACGGCCTAAAACTGGCGGCCCATGAAACCGTTGCCGGTTTTATCCATATCGGCACCGGCAACACACCCCCGCCCGAGCGTCCAAGACCTGACCTCAACACCCTCACAACATGGATTTCCAGATGATATTTTCCGATTTTTCCAAGGCCGTGAACCAACTGACGGATAGGCGTTTCATACGGGTTTTGTTTTTCGGCATTGCCCTAACTGTGGCTCTGCTGTTTGGCATCTATGCCTTGTTTTTGACCCTCATCGACAGTTTTGGCCCCGATGCCCTGACGATCCCCTTTGTCGGCGAAGTCACTTGGGTCAAGGATTTGCTGGGCTGGGGATCTATGTTTTTCATGCTACTTTTGTCGTTCTTTTTGATGGTCCCTGTGGCGTCGGCTTTTACGGGACTGTTCCTGGAAGACGTCGCCAAAGCTGTTGAGCAAAAGTATTACCCTGAACTGCCACCGACACCTCGCATCCCGTTTCTCGATACCCTGCAAGATACGCTCAACTTCCTTGGACTTTTGATCGGGGCCAATATGCTGGCGATCATCCTCTACACGGTTATGAACGTGTTCTCGCCACTCGCATTCTGGGCCATTAACGGCTACTTGCTGGGGCGCGAGTATTTCCAGATGGCTGCGATGCGGCGACTGGGGCGGGCGGGTGCCAAAGCCCTTGGCAAACAGCATCGGTTCGAGATCTGGGTTGCGGGGGTGTTGATGATCGTGCCGCTGACCATTCCGCTGGTGAACCTGCTGATACCGGTTCTAGCGGCCGCCACTTTCACCCATCTGTTTCATCGGCTTTCGGGGGGGGTGAAATGATCAAACCAGTCGAAATCCTCGACCGTGATCACACCACTTAAGATCACAGCCATCAAGATAGTCCAAACCACCACCGTGATGGCGGTCACAATCATCGCGCGTTTTTTTAGTTGCGGGTTTACCGGTGCGGACGCAGGTGTGCCACGCGCCACTTTGCCAACATCGGCTTGAGTTTTCAAGCGTAACGGCAACACGATAAACAGCGTCAAGAACCACACGATTGCGAATAAAACGAGCGCGGATGTAATTGCCATAGCGGTTTATACCTGTTCCAGTTCAACCAGCGTACCGGTGAAATCTTTGGGGTGTAAAAACAAAACCGGCTTGCCGTGGGCACCGATTTTAGGCTCGCCGGTGCCCAGAACGCGGGCCCCTGCGGCTTTCAATTTGTCGCGGGCGGCTATGATGTCATCGACCTCATAACAGATGTGGTGAATGCCGCCCGACGGGTTCTTGGCCAAAAACCCGTTGATTGGGCTGTCGTCCCCCAAGGGGTACAACAACTCGATTTTGGTGTTGGGCAGCGTGATGAAGATGACCGTCACCCCATGATCCGGCTCGTCTTGAGCGGGGCCCACTTTGGCTCCCAACGTGTCACGATATAGACTTGCCGCGGCCTCAAGATCCGGCACGGCAATAGCAACATGGTTCAGGCGTCCAATCATCGGAGGCTCCTTTTTCTGCAGATCACAGGCGTTATGAAGCGGCAATTGGGCTTGTGCAAGTCAACACTTGTCGAATGTGTCGACTTGTTAACCTCCCCTTAGGCAATTTTGGGATTAACTGTGATTCATCAACCACTGGGAAATAGGGCAAAGTTATGGATGAATTCGACGTAATGACAATGGATCGACCCGCCACCGCAGCGCGGCCACTTTTGGGGCTGACTGTGCTGGTGGTTGAGGATAGCCGCTTTGCAAGCGAAGCGATGCGGCTTTTATGTTTGCGGTCTGGCGCACGCATCCGTCGGGCCGATTGCTTGGGCTCGGCGCATAAACACTTGCGGTTATATCGACCTTCGGTTGTGGTGGTTGACTTAGGCCTGCCGGATGGTTCGGGCGCTGATCTGATCGAAGAGCTGGCACATGCAACGCCACGCATTGACGCCATTCTGGGCATCAGTGGCGATACAGGCCGCGAGTCCGAGGCCTTGGCGGCTGGGGCTGATGGATTCCTGACCAAACCGATTTGTAGCCTTGGGATGTTTCAACAGGCCATTTTGGCCCATCTGCCCGACACAGCCCAGCCACCTGGCCCGCGTGTGGTGCCGGATGAGACAATTTCACCTGATCCGATTGCGTTTCTTGACGACATTGCACATGTGGCGGATGTGCTGCAGACGCGCCCTGATGGCAAAATGCTAGACTATGTTGCTCAATTCACCTCGGGTATTGCCCGCAGCGCCTATGACGCCCCGCTTGAGGCGGCAGCTATGGCGCTGGCCAATGATCGTGCTAAGGGACAGCCGGTTCGCAGTGATGTGCAGCGCCTGAATGGCATGTTCATAGAGCGACTTGCCGATCACAAGGTGATCTGAACCACTCACCAAACCTTACGGCTTTCCTCACTGATGCGGTAAATCCCTGCGAGGAAAGAAGTGCAACCGTACATCAGTTTGCGGCTATCCGGATCACAGCTGTTGTTCAAAGTGCCGGGTCATCCACAACCCTCACCAAACGGGTCAAATCAGACAGGCTTTCTTTTTGCTTGCCCGTTGCATCGAAATTTTCCGCTGCAAGCCACGTGGAAAAGGCTGAATTCAACGCCGGCCATTCGCTGTCAATCGAGGCATACCACGCCGTATCACGATTGCGCCCCTTGGCAATCATCGCCTGCCGGAAGATGCCCTCATAGCTGAACCCCAAACGTTCTGCGGCGCGGCGCGAGCCCATATTCAGTGCGTTGCATTTCCACTCGTAACGCCTGTATCCAGCCTCATAAACCCATTGCATCATCAAAAACATTGCTTCGGTGGCGGCACGGGTGCGTTGCAGGGGTTTGGCAAAATTTATGTGCCCGACTTCGATGGATCCCGCCTCGGGGTTGATCCGCAAAAAACTGGCAATCCCCTCAAAATGACCGCTCTCAAGGTTCTTGACAGCATAAAACACCGGGTCATCGCCCGCCGTCACATCGCGCACCCAACGGTGGTATCCGGCGGCCGACGTATAAGGCCCGTAAGGCAGGAAATCCCAGATCGCATCATCAACCGAATTGGCGCGGTGAATTTCCGCCGCATGGGCATCAGCGTTCAGCAATTCCAGCCGTGCATATTTCCCCAAAAGCACCGGTTCAGCGGGACGCACCGGCACTGACCAACCCTTAACAACTTTGCCCAACCGCATTTCATCCGACATCGCTCATACTCCCACATGCCCCTTACCCTAAGCCAGCCCCTCCCCTTGCGAAACCCTGAAAACGCAACAATCACACCCAATTCCCGCCACATTCAGATGGCACATTTATGGATGAGGGCAGTCACGAAACCCTAACATCGGAGCAACAGCCATGCTTAAAAAATTAGTCCATATTCCAGATGAATACAGTGGTCGTGTCGCGTTTGACTGGGTGGTTCTGGCCGCAGGTGTCGTCTCATTGGGCATGGCCGTCATCCTGACAGCAACTCACAACGCCAATGCCGCATCACAATCGGCCACCCCCACAATTGCGGTTGCCTCAATCGCGCATTAGTACAGGGACCAATTGAGCGACCCTACCTGAACGCGGTCTGCGCTACAGGGTGAATTTCAACCCTCCATTCATATCCAGCCCCGGAAAAATCGCACCCTCCAACAGGGTTTGATCCAGCCCGAACACCGCTTGCATCACCGCCGCCGAAACATCCCGCACATCCATCACCGGACGCAAATCGCGGCCCTGATAAAGATCGGCTTCCGCCAACCCGGGCCACGCCCCAAACACCTTGCCACCTGCAATCGCGCCGCCCGCCAACAACATCGCGCCGCCTGTGCCGTGGTCCGTTCCACGAGTGCCGTTTTCGCGTGCGGTGCGGCCAAATTCGGTCATCGCCAGCACCGCCGTTTTGCCCCAAATATCCCCCAACTGCTGCTGCAAGATCAAAATCGTATCTTGCAACCGCGACAAACCACCCTTTAGCGCGCGGCCCTGATTGTTATGCGTGTCCCAGCCATTAATCGAAAAGGCGGCCACGCGGGTATCCTCAATCAACCGGTTGGCGGCAAATTCTGCCACCCGTTTGTGCGCGCCGCCCCGCAAGGACGCCATCATCTGCTGTTGCATCATCGCGGCATCATCGCCGCTTGCCCCATCGCCAACCATCTCAGGCTCCAAAACCTCGGCCAGTTCAATCGCTTCGGAAACCGACGCATTGAACAGGGGATCATCATGGTAAAGCCGTTGCAACAACCGACGCGACTGTTCGGACAGGTTCAAATGGGTGTCGGGGGACCAGTTGGACACCGGCACGCCCCCCGTTAGCACCAGCATCTCCTCGCGACCGATGGCAAACCCGGTGTGCGGATCGCCCCCCGGCATCACAGCCAACATCCGGTTGAGCCAGCCATCGCGCACCCGCCCAAGCCCGTCCATACCCAAACCAGCCTCGAGCAAATCCTGCCCGTCAAAATGGCTGCGTTTGTCGCGATACGGGGTCGATGCGGCATGGGCAAATGCCAACTCACCCTTGGCCCAGAGCGGCATCAGACCGGACAGCCCCTTATGCAACGAAAAGAACCCATCCAGATCGGCTGCGCCCGCCGCCTCGCCAAACTTCAAAGTCGGGCGCAGGTCCTTTAAGGCTGCGTCACCATAGGGTTGCACCACGTCCAGCCCGTCCATGCCGCCGCGCAAAATGATCACAACCAGACGGTTATCGCTGGGGAGGGCGGCAAAACTCATCGGGGTCAACAGCGGGCTGGCCGCAGCCGAGCAGCCCAGTATTCCGGCCCGTTGCAGGAGCTTTCGCCGTGATATGCTCATATCTAGCGCCCCCTAATTTCGCTGGAATTCGGGCGATGCAAACACCAGCCCGACCCCGTCGGTTTTGTCGTCACTCTCACCACAAGCCCGCAACAGCGCCGGACTCAGGCGCCCACCCAGCGCGGTTTGGGCCAACCTCACCGGTTCAGGTAGCTTGGGGCGCAACAGCAAGGGCACCGTCATCGCCCACCCAATGCGCGCCGCCAACCCTTGCGGGGTGATCCAGTGTTCAGCCGCCTCGGCCCATCCATCGGGGCCCGTCGGATTTTCCCACATCTGCCCCATCAGCCCCATCGGCGCGACAACCAGTGTGCGTATCTTTTTCCAGTTCAGATCAGTGAACCTCTGATCCTTGAGGTCAAGCGCCCGCAGGGAGGAGATCACAAAATCTATCGGCTGCTTGACCTTGGTCGAAGGCATCGCCCATGCCGCATCATGCGTCAACATCGCGCGGTACGTCGCCATCAAATCACCGCCGCTGACGCGATAGGCCGACGCCACATGCGCAACATACGCCTCATCAGGGTCATCGGACACGAAATGCACCACCAGTTTGCGGGCCAGATGGCGGGCGGTATCCGGATGCACGGCCAAATCATCCAGAAAATCGGTGACATGAAACAGGTCCTGAATGTAGCCGCCATAGGATTTTCCCAGCACGGTTTCCGGTCCCGGTTCGGCCATTCTGGGCACATAGGTAAACCCGCCTTTGCGCCGATAGGTTAGACCCGAAAACAGTTTGGCCAGCTCATAGACATCGGTTTGGCTATAGGCCCCGTCAACCCCCAGCGTGTGTAGCTCCAGCACCTCGCGGGCAAGGTTTTCGTTGATCCCGCGTTTGGGGTTGCGCACTGCAACAACCGAATTGGGACCGACCGAATTGACCTGATCCAAAAACATCAACATCATCGGGTGGAACGTTGCCGCCTTTAGTATCTCGGCAAAACTACCTGTGATATTTGGCCTGATCGCTTCTTCGACAAAGGGCGCGACCGCCGTGCGCCACAGGCTATTCTTACCCTTTACGGTGAAATGATCCGCCCAGAATCGTACCAGACGCTCGCGAAATCCGTCCTCGGTATACATGCCACGCGCCATATTTGCTTGCAGCCCTTTGATCTGCTGAAGCCGCGCTCGTTTGCGCAGTCTGCTGATTTGCTGCTTGATTTCAGCCCCCTTGCTTGGGTCGTTGCGGCGCGTCTTGTTCAGCACACGAACCGTTTCCATCACCCCTTCAATCTGCGCAAACGTGCTGATCGTAAACCGCTCGGCCATCTTATCTGGTCCGGCCAATTGGCTTAGCATCTCGTCCACACTGGCGGGCGGCGCATGGACGGGTGACAGCCCCGTGCCAAACCGGATAGCCGCTGTTTCAGGATTAAACGTCACGATCACCTCTTACATTCGCCGATGATCGGTAAAGTAGCAGACCTTCCTAGCAATGAAAAACCCCGCGCATTCCTGCACGGGGCTTTTGGCATTTTTCAGCGTAAAGCTGCGTTACTCTTGCGGGATCACCCGCAGATGCAATTCGCGCAATTGCTCGTTCATCGGCTCGTTTGGGGCACCCATCATCAGGTCTTCAGCGCGTTGATTCATCGGGAACATGATCACTTCGCGGATGTTGGCCTCATTGGCCAGCAGCATCACGATGCGGTCGATCCCGGCCGCACAACCCCCGTGGGGCGGCGCGCCAAATTTGAACGCATTGACCATACCGCCAAAGCGTTTTTCAACTTCATCCTTGCCGTAACCGGCAATTTCAAAGGCCTTGAACATGATTTCAGGCTTGTGGTTCCGGATCGCGCCCGACACCAATTCATAGCCGTTGCACGACAGATCATACTGATAACCCAGCACCTCCAGCGGGTCGCCATCCAGCGCGTCCATGCCACCTTGGGGCATCGAGAACGGGTTATGCTCAAAGTCGATCTTGCCGCTCTCCTCGTCGCGCTCGTAAATTGGGAAATCGACGATCCACGCAAAGGCAAAGCGGTCTTTTTCGGTCAGACCCAGCTCGCGGCCAATTTCATCGCGTGCGCGACCCGCAACTGCCTCGAACGCTTTGGGTTTGCCCGCAAGGAAGAACGCCGCATCGCCAACACCCAGACCCAGTTGCAAACGGATCGCTTCGGTGCGCTCTGGTCCGATATTTTTGGCCAAGGGTCCGGCGGCTTCCATGCCCTCGCCCTGATCCCGCCAAAAGATATAGCCCATCCCCGGCAGACCCTCTTTTTGCGCAAACGCGTTCATGCGGTCGCAGAATTTGCGCGACCCGCCACCATGGGCCGGAATGGCCCGAATTTCGGTGCCCTCGTTTTCCAGCAGATTGGCAAAAATCTTGAAACCGGACCCCACAAAATGCGCGCTCACAACCTGCATTTTGATCGGGTTGCGCAGATCGGGTTTGTCGGTGCCATACCAAAGGGCCGCGTCGCGATAACTGATTTGCGGCCAATTGGTATCAACCTTCTGACCGTCGCCAAATTCGTCAAAAATGCCGTGGATCACCGGCTCGATCGTGTCGAAAATGTCCTGCTGGGTGACAAACGACATTTCCAGATCGAGCTGGTAAAAATCGGTTGGGGAGCGATCGGCACGCGGGTCCTCATCCCGAAAACACGGTGCGATCTGGAAATATTTATCATAGCCCGACACCATGATCAGCTGTTTGAATTGCTGCGGGGCTTGGGGCAACGCGTAAAACTTGCCCGGATGAAGGCGGGACGGGATCAGAAAATCCCGCGCACCTTCCGGGCTTGAGGATGTGATAATGGGCGTTTGAAATTCTCGAAACCCGATGTCCCACATCCGTTTGCGCATTGACGCTACCACGTCGCTACGCATCTTCATGTTGGTTTGCAATTTTTCGCGGCGCAAATCCAGATAGCGGTATTTCAGGCGGGTTTCCTCGGGATATTCCTGATCGCCAAACACCATCAACGGCAGCTCGTCCGCAGCCCCCAGAACTTCGATGTCACGGATAAACACCTCGACTTCGCCCGTCGGGATTTTCGGGTTCACCAATGATCCGTCCCGCGCCATCACATTGCCATCAATCCGGATGCACCACTCGCTCCGCACCTTTTCGATCTCGGCAAATACCGGACTGTCAGGGTCCGCCATCACCTGCGTTATCCCGTAATGGTCGCGCAAATCGATGAACAAAAGCCCACCGTGGTCGCGCACGCGATGCACCCAGCCCGACAGGCGCACAGTGTCGCCCACGTTGGATTTGTTCAGTTCGGCGCAAGTGTGGCTGCGATAAGTGTGCATTTTTCGCCCCTTCAGGGTAATTTACGGTTTGTGCCGATACACCGTGCAAACGCGCCAAAGTCAAGGGTGCGCGCGCCCATTCCCGCCTTATCCATCCGCAATCGGGCAATAGACGACACGGTTTTTTCGCGCTATCCTATTATTTGCCGGAAATTTTACGGGTTTAGCCGCTTGGCGACGAATAATTGTAAGACGAAATAACTGGGCGTATTTGGCCCGTTTGGGGAAATGATGTGGGATCGATTACTTGACCGGCTGTTGGGGCGTTTGCTGAAACATGGTACATTACAGGTCACATTTGCTGATGGCAGCGTGAAACAGTACGGCGATGGCACGGGTGCGCCCATTGCGATCAGCTTCACCAGCACAGAGGTTGCCCGCAAGCTGATCCTGAACCCCGAACTGGCCTTGGGCGAGGCCTATATGGACGCGACCCTCACCATTGCGGACGACAATCTGCTCGGAATGCTGACCCTGTTGATGCAAAACGCCCAAGATGCTGATCTGGGCTGGTTGCAGGCCACAGCCACCACGGCGCGCCGGTCTTTGCGTCGCTTCGCACAGCACAATCCGTTGCACATCGCAAAACGCAATGTCGAGCATCATTACGATTTGTCGGTTGAGCTGTATGATCTGTTTTTGGACGCGGACAAACAATACACCTGCGCCTATTTCCCGGACCCCGACATGACGCTTGAAGCCGCTCAAGACGCGAAAAAAGCGCATATCGCCAAGAAATTGATGATCAAACCGGGGATGAAGGTTCTGGACATCGGCTGTGGCTGGGGCGGCACCAGCCTGACATTGGCACGCGATTACGGCGCGCAGGTGGTGGGTGTCACCCTGTCCGAAGTCCAGCTAAACCATGCCCGTGCGCGGGCCGAGGCCGAGGGGCTGTCGGAGCAGACCGAGTTTCGCCTGACCGATTACCGTGACGTGGCCGAGGAATTTGACCGCATCGTCGTGGTGGGCATGCTGGAACACGTCGGCCAACCCCAGTACCACACCTTTTTCAAGCAAATTCGCCGCAACCTGAAACCCGACGGCATCGCATTGGTGCATACCATCGGACGCTCAACCCCGCCAGATGCCTTATCGCCGTGGTTCAACAAATACATTTTCCCCGGTGGCTATTCTCCGGCGATGTCCGAAGTGATGTGCGAGATTGAAAAATCCGATTTGTTTGCCACAGATGTCGAGGTTTGGCGCATGCATTACGTCAAAACCCTGCAACACTGGCGCGCACGGTTCGAATCAAACATCGACCCCATTCGCGCCCTTTATGATGATCGCTTTTGCCGGATGTGGCGGTATTACCTGATTGCCTCCGAGCTTAGCTTTTCGGTGCTGGGTATGGTGGTGTTTCAGTTCCAGATCAGCCGTGATCAGATGGCCGTTCCTCTGACCCGCGACTATATGTTTGACGCATAGGCCTTGCGCCCCGCGACCGCATGACTATAACCCCAAATAATTTGCTTTGGGGGCCTGCCACATGCCAAAAAGAACTGACATAAAATCCATCATGATTATCGGCGCTGGCCCTATCGTTATTGGGCAAGCCTGCGAATTTGACTATTCCGGTGCCCAAGCCTGCAAAGCGCTGCGCGAGGAAGGCTACCGTGTCATTTTGGTTAACTCCAATCCCGCCACCATCATGACTGATCCCGAACTGGCCGATGCCACCTATATCGAGCCAATCACCGCCGAAATGGTCGCCAAAATCATCAAACACGAGCGCCCCGATGCGCTGTTACCCACGATGGGCGGGCAAACCGGTCTGAATACCGCGCTTGAACTGGCCGATATGGGCGTTCTGGAGAAATACAACGTCGAGCTGATTGGTGCCAACCGCGAAGCCATTGAAATGGCTGAGGATCGCAAATTGTTCCGCGAGGCGATGGACCGCCTTGGGCTGGAAAACCCACGCGCCACGATTGCCGAATGCCTTGAGGATTGTATGGCGGCCCTTGATGATATCGGGCTGCCGGCCATCATCCGTCCTGCTTTTACGCTGGGCGGCACCGGCGGCGGGGTTGCTTATAACCGCGATGATTTCATCCATTTTTGCACCACGGGGCTTGATGCTTCACCGGTCAACCAAATCCTGATTGATGAATCTCTGCTGGGTTGGAAAGAATACGAAATGGAGGTGGTGCGTGACACCGCTGACAACGCCATTATCGTCTGCGCAATTGAAAACGTCGACCCGATGGGTGTGCATACTGGTGATTCCATCACCGTTGCCCCTGCCCTGACCCTGACCGACAAAGAATACCAGATGATGCGCACAGCCAGCATCGCGGTGCTGCGTGAAATCGGCGTCGAAACCGGTGGGTCGAACGTGCAATGGGCCGTGAATCCGGCTGACGGGCGCATGGTGGTGATCGAAATGAACCCGCGCGTATCGCGTTCCTCGGCGCTGGCCTCCAAGGCAACGGGTTTCCCGATCGCCAAAATCGCCGCCAAACTGGCGGTCGGCTATACGCTGGACGAACTCGACAACGACATCACCAAGGTCACACCCGCGTCGTTCGAACCAACCATCGATTATGTGGTCACCAAAATCCCGCGCTTTGCCTTTGAGAAATTCGCAGGGGCCGATGCGCTGCTGTCGACTGCGATGAAATCGGTCGGCGAAACCATGGCGATTGGCCGCTCCATCCACGAATCCTTGCAAAAAGCACTGGCCTCGATGGAAACCGGCCTGACCGGATTTGACGAAGTCGAAATCGAGGGCGCGCCGGACAAGGCCGCCGTGATCAAAGCCATCAGCGTCCAAACCCCCGACCGGATGCGTACCATTGCACAGGCCATGCGTCATGGGCTGAGTGATGATGAAATCCACGCCGTCACCAAGTTTGATCCGTGGTTTCTAGCCCGCATCCGCGAGATCGTGGAAACCGAGGACCTTGTGAGAACCGCTGGTTTGCCAAACACTGAACACGGTTTGCGCAAACTGAAAATGATGGGTTTTTCCGACGCCCGTCTGGCGATCCTGACCGATCAGGCTGAGGCCGCTGTGCGCAAGGCCCGTCTGGCCGCCGGCGTCACTGCCGTCTTTAAACGCATTGACACATGCGCCGCCGAATTTGAGGCCCAAACCCCCTATATGTATTCCAGCTACGAGGCCCCGGCGATGGGGGACGTGGAATGCGAAGCACGGCCCTCGGATAAGAAAAAAGTCGTGATCCTTGGCGGTGGCCCGAACCGCATCGGCCAAGGCATCGAGTTTGACTATTGCTGTTGTCACGCCTGTTACGCCCTGACCGATCAGGGCTATGAAACCATCATGATCAACTGCAACCCCGAAACCGTGTCGACCGATTATGACACTTCGGACCGGTTGTATTTTGAACCCGTCACCTTTGAACATGTGATGGAAATTCTGCGGGTTGAGCAGGAAAACGGCTCCCTGCATGGTGTGATCGTGCAGTTTGGTGGCCAAACCCCGCTGAAGCTGGCCAACGATCTGGAGGCCGCAGGTATCCCGATTCTTGGCACCACACCCGACAGCATTGATCTGGCCGAAGACCGTGAGCGTTTTCAGGCGCTGGTCAATAGCCTTGGCCTGTTGCAGCCGAAAAATGGCATCGCCTCCACGGATGCCCAAGCGTTGGAAATCGCCGGCGAAATCGGCTTCCCGCTGGTGATCCGCCCCTCCTATGTGCTGGGGGGCCGCGCCATGGAAATTGTGCGCGATATGGCCCAGCTTGAACGCTACATCGCCGAGGCCGTGGTGGTCTCGGGCGACAGCCCCGTGTTGCTCGACAGTTACCTGTCCGGTGCCATCGAAATGGACGTGGACGCGCTGTGTGATGGCAAAGAGGTTCACGTCGCGGGCCTGATGCAACACATTGAAGAGGCCGGTGTGCATTCGGGTGATAGCGCCTGTTCCCTGCCGCCCTATTCGCTGCCAAAAGAGATCATCACCGAGGTCCACCGCCAAACCAAATTGCTGGCGCTGGCGCTGAATGTGGTCGGGCTGATGAACATCCAGTTCGCGGTCAAAGACGGCTTGGTTTACCTGATCGAGGTCAACCCCCGCGCGTCCCGCACCGTGCCGTTTGTGGCCAAAGCCACCGACAGCGCCATTGCGTCAATCGCCGCACGGATTATGGCGGGTGAGCCGCTCTCCAATTTCCCGATGCGCCCGCCTTATCCCGAAGGCGCAACCCCCGACACCACGCTGCCGTTCGCCGACCCGATGTCGCTGGCCGATCCTGACATGCCGTGGTTTTCCGTTAAGGAAGCGGTGCTGCCGTTCGCCCGTTTCCCTGGCGTTGATACGATTTTGGGGCCTGAAATGCGCTCGACTGGCGAGGTCATGGGCTGGGACCGCTCGTTCGCATTGGCGTATTTAAAGGCACAAATGGGCGCGGGCGTGGTGCTGCCGACCGAGGGCGCTGTGTTCATTTCGATCAAGGACATGGACAAAACGGCAGAAATGGCCGGGACGGCACATTTGCTGATTGAACTGGGTTTCAGCATCATCGCCACCCGCGGCACTGGTGACTGGTTGGCTGAAAACGGGGTGGCCTGCGAAGTGGTCAACAAAGTTTATGAGGGCCGTCCCAATATTGTGGATCGGATGAAAGACAGTGAAATCGCCTTGGTGATGAACACCACCGAGGGCGCACAAGCGGTCGATGATAGCCGCGAAATCCGCTCCGTAGCGCTGAACGCTGGACTGCCCTATTTCACCACGGCGGCTGCCAGCTATGCGGTGACACTGGCGATGAAGTCACGCGAAGAAGGTGAGTTGGGGGTCCGGTCGTTGCAGGGGTAAACAATTTGATCTGATTGACCTATTCTCTGGACAAATCAACAATAATCACAGTTCGATGGATGCAAGGATATACGATGCCCCCTGCAAAATTCCTGAAATGGTTGATCCTGCTGATCGCATCCCTGTTCTACCTTTTCGAGTTTGTAGCGCGTGTAGAACCTAGCCTTGCCAGCAAAGGTATTGCCGAGTATTTCAATCTGTCCAATGGTGAATTTGGCACCTTGGCAAGCCTGTTTTTCTGGGTCTATGCGCCAATGCAGCTGGTTGTCGGGCTAATGCTGGATCGCTTTGGTGCGCGGCGACTTGTGCCTCCAGCAATTTTGGTTTGTTCAATCGGCGTTATCATTTTTGGTACGGCAACAAGCCCCGCGATGGCAGGAATAGGACGGATGGCAACGGGTCTGGGTGCCTCTTTTGCATTTGTTGGGGCATTATATGCTGTCAATCATTGGTTCCGCCCTGAACGTTTTGCATTGTTATCGGGGCTTGTTAATGCAATCGGGATGCTTGGCACAGCAGTTGGTGCCGTGATGCTAACGTCGACAATATCAGCCAATGGTTGGCAAGAAGTCTTTGTTTCAACGGGCATTGCTGGGACTGTCTTGTTTGTAATAGCATTGATTTTCATACGTGATGCACCTGTTGCGCACACTGACGACAATCAACCTATTGGTTTTCTTGCGCCGCTTGCCGCCATAATTAAAGATGGACGTATATGGCTGATCGCAATCATTGGAATGTTATATTACATGCCGGTAAATGTATTCGGGAGCTTGTGGGGGAATGCAGAACTATCAGCGGACCATAGCCTGAACCCATTTCAGGCGGAAACGGCTGTATCTTCAATTTTCTTTGGGTTGGCAGTTGGTAGCGTGTTTTCGGGCTGGTTGTCCGACCATCTAGGTCACCGTAAATGGATAATCGTTATTGCTGCCTTTTTAACGGCTATCAGCTTTACACTAGCGATATATATCGCCTCAGAATCAGTGGCTCTTTTGTCTGTATTGCTGTTTATCAGCGGCTTTTTTGGTGGCGGCCAAATGCTTGCATTTTCCATCGCAAAAGAAAGCCACCCTGCGGCTTACTTCGGCACAATAATTGCATTTACCAATATGATCGGAATTGGTGGTGCATTGGTGTTTCAACCGCTTGTCGGCGAGATTGTTGACTATAGCGACGGGCAATTCGGCTTGGCAATGCTGACAATTCCGGCAAGTTTACTGGCAGCTGGATTGCTCGCAATTCTGCTGAAAGAATTTAGGCATCCGGATCACATATCTTGACAGAGGTTAGGTCGTTGCAGGGATGCATTACCGCCTCGAAAAACGTTCTCGTAGATCTACAGGTGTGAATGGGTGGAGCCCCGTGTAAACCTAAACCCAGCCGCCCGCCCCGTTAACCCCACCATCCGGTGATTTTCCTCATATGGGAATCATATGCAATTCATATGGAATTCATATTCCCCAAACGATCCAAATTCCCCGCATTAACTGACGATTCGTACTCCTTATCCACAACCCCCTTGCTTTTTGCTCAACACATATGTATTTGTGAATGTGTACCTGCCCACACGGCACCAATGTGCCTGCCCAACCCAAAAGGAATTCCCTATGTCTTCTGAACGCGCTGTGCTGGCCTTTGCCGGCTTTATGGTTATCGCCTCTTTGCTGCTGACCGCCTATGTGTCACCGCACTTCGTCTGGCTGACGGCCTTCGTTGGGGCAAATCTGTTCCAATCCGCTTTCACTGGGTTTTGCCCAGCCGGATCGTTCTTTCAAAAACTAGGCTTCAAATCGTCTCGCGCGAGCTGAACCAACACGTAAATTGGCGTGCTTACCGTTTGCGAAACACCGCAACCGATGAGCGCGCCTTTTGCATTTCGGCGGGCGCACCTGCGCCGTAAACCGGTGTGTCCAATATCTCGAAACCCCGAATTAAATCGTTATATTCAGCGAACTTGGCTGCAAAGCCCGCTGACTCATACACCCCCGCATGGATCCCCAACACATAGAGCGCACCGCTGGCACCGATGCGGATCAATTCGTCAATCGCTATCGGTCCGACATGGCCAAAGGTGAAGGTGCCCGCACAGGTGATGCCGCCGTAAGCCCCGTCCGCAATGTTTAGCGGGCCAGTCAGATCAGCTGTGATGGCAGCGTGGTAACAGCCCTTGGCCATCGCCACCGCAAGCATTTCGGGCGAAATATCCAACGCGTCCACGCGCGAAACGCCCATGGTTGCCAGCCCTTCACCGACCAGCCCCGTGCCCGCGCCAACATCCAGAACGGGTGTGTTTGCATCAAAGCGTTCAGCGAACAATTCGGCGACCAGCGCGGGGTAGCAATAATCATTCACCTCGGCAAATTCGGAGTCATACGTGACGGCCCAATTTCCATATAGGTCAATTGAGTCCTGAGGCGTTTTCAGAGCATAGGCCGTATTCAATCCCGGTTTTTTGTCAGCCATCTCACTCTCCACTATTTAATGCGAATCTTCTTCAAGGTGCAGCTTCATATCCATCAAGACATGCTGCAACGCCAAGGTTTCGCGCAAGAGCCGCTTGGCCTCATTTATGGTGATAATGCCGTCCTCAATCGATTGGCTATACTCGGACATCAGCATGGCAAATCGCTGTGACAGGGCAATCACATCCGCATTGACGCCGCCGCCCATTGGGGCATTGCGTTTTTCCAGATCAAAGCTGATCGTCACGCCGCCCAAATCAGCCAAAGCAGACGTAACATGCGGATATTTAGCTTCTTTTTCCAGCACGGCTGCGGCGTCAAGCGGCATGAACCGGTCGGCGTGCTCCTCTGCGTGGGAATAATATCGGCCAAGCGTTGCCTTTGATTTACCCGTCAATTGGCAGGCGGTCTCGATCCCGACATCCTTGACCAAGGCTTCGGTGTGTTTCTTTAGATAAGTCTTTACGTCAACCATTTAACAATCCTCTTTGGGGCAACCGCCATGAATAGGGGGAAATACCCTGTCCTTTTCCCATTAATCATTTTGCACAGGTTTGTCATATATAAATCCAATCTCGTGTTTTGGGATTGTAGCGAGTAACCGGCGCACCCAGCGTTGGTTAGGGTGGGGGTTCATCGTGCTTCTGTTGCGTGGGAATAATAGAGCCAGAGCAATCTGGCAGTCGCGCGGTGGCCCTTTTTTTGGTTTGTAATAGTATTCGAGGTCCGGACCTTCCCCAGGCACAATGCCGGGTCCGGGCCTCACTTTATTAGAACCTGTTGAGCGCCTGAAACAATGGACGCAAAATGCACCTCACGGATTGAACCCCCACCTAACGCGCTATGCCGATTTGCTGTATCTGGCCTTGCACCCGGGGCCAACAGCGGGCAAAAATGCACCCATGGCAAAGCTCTATTTTCACTACTCCACGATGAACGCTGGCAAATCGACGATTTTGCTGCAGGCGTCCTATAACTACCGTGAACGCGGTATGGACACCTACCTGATGACCGCCCGTCTTGACAATCGCGCCGGTGACGCACGGATTGCGTCGCGCATTGGCATTGACGATGAGGCCGATACCTTTGAGGCGGGTGAGGACCTGTTTGCCAAGATCAAAGCGCGGCTTGAGGCGGCGTCCTGTGCCTGTGTGTTTATTGACGAGGCACAGTTTTTGCAAAAAGAGCAAGTCTGGCAATTGGCCCGTGCGGTGGATGATTTGGGGGTGCCGATCATGTGCTACGGTCTGCGAGTCGATTTTCAGGGCGAACTGTTTCCGGGGTCTGCCGCGCTGTTGGCGTTGGCCGATGAAATGCGCGAGGCCCGCACCATTTGCCATTGCGGCAAGAAGGCCACGATGGTGGTGCGTCAGGATGATGGTGGCAAAGTGCTGCTGGATGGCGATCAGGTGCAGATCGGTGGCAATGAGAGTTACGTGTCACTATGCCGCAAGCATTGGCGCGACGCCACAGGCGATCAGACCTAGAATTCATCAAGTCTTATGGCTTACTTCATCGCCAAGAGTAGTTCGTCACACTTTATTCGGTACAGCATCCCCGTTAAAGAACGCCCGCAGGTTTGCCACCGCCATCATTCCCATCAGGCTGCGCACTTCTTCGGCATTGGTGCCCAGATGTGGCAGTAACACCACGTTGTCCAGCCCCAACAACGCCTCGGGAACATGTGGTTCCTGCTCGTAAACATCCAATCCTGCGCCAGCGATCTGACCCGTCGTTAGCGCCGCAATCAACGCGGCCTCGTCAATAACATCGCCACGCGAAATATTCACCAAATAAGCATGCGGTTGCATTGCGCCCAGTGCTGCGGCATCAATCAAATGATGCGTCTCGGGGCTGCCCGGCACCGCGACCACCACAACATCCGCGACGGCCATGACCTCGGCCAAGGACCCCAACTGTTTCGCCGGAACCCCGACATCTGACACAAGCGAGCGGTTGTGAAACACCACTGACATGCCAAACCCGGCCTGACAACGCCGCGCAATCGCCTTGCCGATCCGCCCCATGCCGACAATGCCAACCGTTTTGCCACCAATATGCATCCCCAGCATTTGCACCGGATGCCACCCCGTCCACGCCCCACTGCGCACCAGCCGTTCACCCTCGCCCGCACGACGCGCCGCCATCAAGATCAGCGTCATCGCAATATCGGCCGTTGCGTCAGTCACAGCGCCCGGCGTGTTGGTCACAATGATGCCCTTGGCCGCCGCTGCGCCTGCATCAATGTGATTATAGCCAACGCCAAAATTCGCCAGTATCTTGCAGCGCGGTGCGTCCACGCGCCCGATGGCCGCCGCCGTGAACCCGTCGCCAAGCGTCGGCAGCACCGCATCATAGGCCGTCAGCGCCACCGTCGCCTCATCCTCACTCATCGGTTGCGTGGTGGGGCGCAGCGTCACCTCAAATTCGGCGTTTAACGCGTTCATGACCGTTTCGGGCAGAGCCCGCGAGACCAGCAGGTTCGTCATCAATGCATCCTTTCGCCCAGTGGGACATTCTTGTCAGGGGTCATCAGAACGATGCCACCATCAGCATCAGACACGCCCAGCACCAGTATCTCGGACATAAACTTGCCAATCTGACGCGGCGGGAAATTGACCACCGCCATCACCCGCTTGCCAATCAAGCTTTCGGGCGTGTAATGCGCCGTTATTTGGGCCGAACTTTTCTTCTCGCCCAGTTCCCCACCAAAATTCACCCACAGTTTGATCGCCGGCTTGCGGGCCTCAGGATAGGGTTCGGCCCGCACCACTTCACCCACCCGAATGTCTACCTTCAGAAAATCGTCAAATGTCAGATCGTGGCTCATTTGGACAGTTCCCGTGATCTGGCGGCCGCGGCCGCAACCGCCCGCACCACCAAAGGAGTCAAACCGGATTGCGCGTCCATCAACACCTCCAGGGCCGCCGCGGTTGTGCCTTGGGGACTGGTCACATTTACCCGCAGTTGCGCCGGATCCTCACCCGCCATTTCCGCCAATTGCCCAGCGCCGCCGACCGTCGCCTTGGCCAGCTTCATCGCCAACTGAGGTGCCAAGCCTTGCGCAACACCAGCCGCCGCCATCGCCTCGATCATCAGGAATACATAGGCTGGCCCCGACCCCGAAACGCCCGTGACCGCATCAATCTGCGACTCGTCTTCCAACCGCACGGTTTGACCTACCGCCTGCAACAGCGTTTCGGCCAAGGCCAATTCTGGCTCACCTGTCTTGCCGTTGCCGATCAAGGCAGTGATGCCGCGCAACACCGCTGCGGGCGTGTTGGGCATCGCTCTGACAATAGGGGTGTTTGCGCCCAACGTGGCCTCGTAAAACGACATCGGCGTGCCCGCTGCCACCGATATGAACAGTGTCGATCCATTGCCAAGCGGCGTTAGCGACGGCAGGGCCTCGGCCATCATCTGCGGCTTGACCGCGACCAAAACAATCGCGGGGGTGGCTGGTAAATCCGTGTTCAAATGCATCCCGTCGGCCACCAGCCCCTGCACCCAATCACTGGGATGCGGGTCAATAATCCAAACCGAGGTCGCAGGCATGCCGTTGCCTAGCCAGCCCTCTAACATGGCTGACCCCATTTTGCCGCACCCCAGCAAAACCAGACCGCGTTTATACACATCATTCATGTTCATCAATTTGCCCCTACCCTGATATCATTTGCGGGCAAGGTTATGCGCGACCGTAGGCCTCTGCAATGGCAACCTGCAGGGCTTGTTCAACAGGCTGATCGCCATAAACCACCAATTGAAATGCCGGGTAAAACCGCTCTGCCGAACTGATGGCCGCCTCGATCAAGGTTGATATCTGCTCTGGCCCCGCAGTTTGGCCCCCCGACAAAACCAACCCATAGCGATAGACCATCAAACGTTGCTCGTTCCAATAGGTGAACGCGCCGGTCCAGCACCGATCATTCACCGAATTCAACGCCTCAAACAGCTGCGGCAACTTCTCGTCCGGCGGCTCCATCTCGAAGGTGCAAATCAGCCGCAAGGTTTCGTCCTGCTCTGACCACGCCAATGTGATGGAATAGGTGCGCCATTGCCCCTCGACCGCCATAGCGATCTGGTCATCCGCGACACGGTCAAAATCCCATGCGTGATGCTCGGCCAATGTTTCGACAATATCGATTGGATGCAGATCATCTACATCCATAAACTGTTCGGATAGTGACATGTGCCTGACCTCTACTGCTACAACCTCGCGCGGGTGGCAGCCCACGATGACTAGGTCCATCTACTATAACGAGTGGATGTTACCCCTCGCCATTACTAGATATGGTGGTGCATAGGGGTGAATCTGTAAAGGTATTTTTTCGGGTTATCCCCAGCTATTTGCGGCAAGCACAGGAAAACTGGCATCCGACACGCAACTGACCCGCATATATCTGCTGCCTAGATGGACACCAAAGCAATCAATTGCTCCACCGTATCGCGCAAATCCTGTGGTGTTTCAATGCTGCGAGCAATGATCATCGCCCCTTCAAGCCCGGCCAGAAATGTTTTTGCAAACGTGGCAGGATCAATCGCCGTGGTAATTTCACCCGCCTGCTGCCCCCGCGCCAAAACATCTGCAATCCAGCTGTGCTGCGCATCAAAAAACCGTTTGGTTTCATCGCGCACCTCGTCTGGCAACGTGCCCGCATCGCTGGCCAAAATACCCCCAAGACACACCCGCCCCTGATCGTTTAGCGTCGAGAAAAAGAAATCGCCATAGCTGCGCAAAAGGGTTGGGGCGTGACCGGACCTTTCGCGCAAACCCTCAAGTGCCACACTGAATGCATCGCAATAGGCCGACGCCGTTGCGCGTGCCAGATCAGCCTTGGTCGGGAAATGGTAATGGATAGATGCACTTTTTATCCCGACGGCATCAGCCACATCCCGAAAACTGAACCCGTTATAGCCGCGCGTCTGGATCAGGTCTTGTGCAACCCTCAGAATTTCCTGCGCCTTCTCGTTCGGTGCTGCTTTGGTTTGGTTCATCACGGCCTCCATTTATCTACCAACTACTAGATAGACTATTGACAGCCCGCTATCAAGGTGGTTACGAATGCCTACCTAGTAGTAGATAGACAGAAGGATGCCCCATGACCCAAACAACACTCAACCGCCGCGCTCTGATTTTAGGCAGCGCCGCTGTCACACTTGCCACCCCCTCCATCGTCAATGCACGCGCCTTGGGCGGTGGCCCACTTGGACAGGGTGTTCAACCGCTTGAACACGGCTCTGTAGTCATCAGCGACTTTGGCGATGTCAAAATCCACAGCTACCAAAGCCCCGACCTGACCGGTTGCGTCACCACCCACGTTATCGAAACACCAGAACGGCTGGTCTTTGTCGACGGGCAGCGGTCGGTGATTTACGGACAGGAAATCCGTGATTATGCAGAAAAGACCGGCAAACCCGTGGACCGGATGATAATCTCGCACCTGCACCCCGATCACTGGTTTGGTGCCTACCAATTCCGCGACGTGCCGATTTATTCCTTTGCCGAAACACAGGCCGAAATTGATCAGCTAGGCGATTTTTTCATTGAAATCAGCCTTGAATCCCTTGGCAAACACGTGCCGCCGCAAAAGGTTGTGCCAAACAAGGTGATTGCCCACGGCGCAACCGAAGTGATCGACGGTGTGACCTTTGAATTCCGCTATGTGCAGGATGCGGAATCCGACAACATGATGACGATTTACCTACCGGATCAAAAAGTGCTGATCGCGCAGGACATGCTCTATAATAACTGCCACCTGTTCTGTGGGCATGGTAATTTTGACGGCTGGATCAAAGGCCTGCAAGACATGCGCGCCGACACATCCTATGATCTGGTGTTGCCCGGCCACGGCGCGCCAACCGGCACAAGGCAGGCCATGGATGACGCGCTGATCTATCTGGATTACGTCAAGAACGCCTACACCAAAACGGATTCACCCGATATGTTGAAACAAGCCATTCTGGATCGTTATCCATCCTATCTGGCGGCAGGTCTGGTCGATATCCAGAATCTGTTCCTGTTCCCCAAAACCTGATGATTGTCGGGCTTGGCGCGATGTTTGCAAGGGCATCGCGCCAATGGTAAGATTGCCATATTCTGCACTGACAGCTACTGTTTCATCCGCAGCCCGCTAAACGGAGCATCAAATGCCAGCAAATAAAGAACGCATCGCCCGTGTAAAAAAGAATGCCCATGAAAACGACCGCCACAGTGGCTGCTCGCAAGGGGTCTTGCTGGCCCTGCAAGAGGAATTCGGCATCGGCAGCCCCGAAGTGTTCAAAGCCGCCACCGTGCTGTCGGGCGGCGTTGCCCGTCACGGTGAAACCTGCGGTGCGCTGCTTGGTTCGCTGATGGCGCTGGGTCTGGTGGTGGGGCGCGAAAAAATGGAAGACACCCAAACCTATCGCGATTCAATGGACCCTTCCGCCGACATCATCGCCCGCTACAAAGAAGAGCTGCAAAAGCAATTCGGCTTTGAGGGTGCGCTCCAAGGCACCCTGTGCAAACAAATCCACGCCAAAATCTATGGCCGCGCCTTTGATATGACCGACAAGGACGACTATCAGGCATTTTTGGCGGCCGGTGGCCACGGCGATAATGGCTGCCTCAAAGTCTGTGGAATAGCTGCCGAAGTGGCCGCCGAAAAAATCATCGAAATTCAACAAAACAAAGAGATCGATGCCTAGCCCCGCACAAACGGGCGCAGATAAAACACAACACAAACCCCATCGCCTCCCCCTTCAGGGGGACCAGAGGGGGTTTTACCAACTATAGAGCGTCGGGCGCAGCCCACTCAACAAGGTCAGGGTTTCTTGGCGCGGGCTGCGGGTTTCTTCTTGGGGGCTGCCTTGACCTCCAGCGCATCCAACCGTGCTTTTAGTGCTTCATTCTCTTCGCGGGCTTTTTGGGCCATCGCCCGCACCGCATCAAACTCCTCGCGCGATACAAAGTCACGATCCGCCATCCAGCGATCAACCCAGCTCTTCATCGCCGTGTTGGCCTCATCCTTGGCACCTTGGGCCACGCCCATCGCGTTGGTGAACACACTCGAAAGATCGTCTAATACTTTATTGCGGCTTTGCATGCGGGACTCCTGCATTTGCTGTTAATGCCTATATGAGGGTCTGCGGGGCAAATCTCAAGGTTGACTTTGCCCTGATATGAAAGGCAATTACCGAATATGCAGTCAGTTATCCCCTTCCCCGGCTTTGGCAACGAAATTTTCAGCCTTGATATTGGCACCTTTTCCTTCGCCCTGCGCTGGTATGCGCTGGCCTATATCATTGGCATCATCATCGGCTATCGCATTGTGCTGCGAGCCGTGCGCACCGCACGCCTTTGGCCAAATGAAACAGCCCCCACCAGCTCTGAGCTGATCGAGGCCTTCCTGACATGGGCCATACTTGGCATCATCCTTGGGGGCCGGCTTGGCTTTGTGTTGTTTTATCAACCCGGCTATTACCTGCAAAACCCCGCCGAAATTCTGCAAGTCTGGAATGGCGGCATGTCGTTTCACGGCGGCTTTTTGGGCGTGGTGATCGCCAGCCTGATATTTTGCTGGAAACACGGCATCAAAATGCTGGGATTTGGCGACCTGATGGCAATGGCCGCGCCGATGGGGTTGCTGCTGGGACGTTTGGCCAATTTCAACAGTGCCGAACTCTGGGGCCGCCCCTCAGACCTGCCATGGGCCGTGATCTTCCCCGGAACCGCAGCCCAAGACTGCGCTGGTGTTGTCGGTCTTTGCGCCCGCCACCCCTCGCAACTCTATGAGGCCGCAATGGAGGGCCTGATTCTCGGTGCTGTGATCCTGTATCTCGCATGGCGGCGTGATTGGTTGAAAAAACCCGGTCAATTGATGGGCCTGTTCATCGCAGGCTACGGCGTGTCGCGTTTTATCGTTGAATTCTTCCGTCAGGCTGATGCACAATTCATCACCGTGACCAACCCGATGGGCTACGTCATACAATTCGGCGACTTCGGCCTGACCAAAGGCCAACAGCTGTCGATCCCGATGATCCTGATCGGCCTGATTTTCATCATAACAGCAAGGATGCGCAAATGACCGAACTTGCCAAACTGATAATCAAACACATCACGGACACCGGACCAATCAGTCTGGCCGAATATATGGGCGAATGCCTGCTGCACCCCAAACACGGCTATTATTCCACCCGCGATCCGTTTGGCGCGGACGGCGATTTCACCACCGCCCCTGAAATCAGCCAGATGTTTGGTGAATTGCTGGGCCTGTGTCTGGCCCAGACGTGGCTGCAACAGGGCTCGCCCGAGAATTTCGTGCTTGCCGAGTTGGGACCGGGGCGCGGCACCTTGATGGCGGACGTTTTGCGCGCCACCAAAGGGGTTGGCGGGTTTCACGCCGCCGCCCAGATCACCTTGGTCGAGGCCTCCCCTGCTTTGAAAAAAATTCAGGCCGAAACCCTGAGTGATTACGACGTCACATGGGTTGGCAATGTTGACGAAATCCCGCAAGCCCCGCTGTTCCTACTGGCCAATGAATTTTTCGACGCCCTGCCGATCCATCAGTACATTTTGGATGAGGGCGGTTGGCGCGAGCGCCTCGTTGGTGTCGCCGATGGCGAACTGGCCTTTGGCGCATCTGCAGCGGCTGATCTGCCGCCGCTTGCGCATCGTCGCAAAACCTGCCGAAATGGTGATCTGGTCGAGGTCTGCGCCCCCGCCACGGCCATTGCTTCGGAAATTGCCATGCGCATTGCCAGCCATGGTGGGGCGGCGATCATCATCGATTACGGCGACTGGCGCTCGCTTGGGGATACGTTGCAAGCCCTGCGCAACCACGAATTTGACACCCCGCTGGCCCACCCCGGCCAAGCAGACATCACAGCACATGTGGATTTTGAGGCGCTGGCCGTGGCCGCCGTCAGCCACACCCCTGTCAGCAAAATGATCGGGCAAGGCGAATTGCTGCAACGGCTGGGCATTGATCAACGCGCCGAGGCCCTCGCCCAAGGGCTTGAGGGGGCCGATCTGGAAAGCCATCTGAGCGCGCACCGCCGCCTGATTGATGCCACCGAAATGGGCACCCTGTTCAAAGCAATTGCGTTTTACCCTAACGGCAGCACGCCGCCCCCGGGGTTCAGCCAATGACCTTGGAAATCCTGACCGCCGACAGTTTGGCCAACCAGCGCCACGGGTTTTTTACCCGTCACGGCGGGGCTTCCAGTGGTATCTTTCAAGGGTTGAACTGTGGCTTTGGCTCCTCTGACCAGACCGAGGCCGTCACCTTGAACCGCACCCGCGTTGCCGATGCCATCGGGGTTAATCTGGAAAACCTCGCGTCGGTCCATCAATACCACTCGGCCGCCGTGTTAACCGTTGAAGGCCCGCTTGGGGCAGACCGCCCCAAAGCCGACGCCATGGTGAGCAACACACCGAATATTGCCTTGGGCATCCTGACCGCCGATTGCGCGCCGGTTCTGTTTGCCGATGTTGAGGCAGGCGTCGTCGGGGCTGCGCATGCTGGCTGGCAAGGTGCACTTTGCGGCGTGCTTGAGGCCACCTTGGACGCCATGGAGGAATTGGGGGCCGATCGTGCCAACACCACCGCTGTAATTGGGCCAACTATCAGCCAAGCCGCCTATGAGGTCGGACCCGAGTTTATGGACAAGTTTATGGACAGGGATCCCGACAACAGCCGCTTCTTTGCGGGCGGCGTTGGAGATCGTGTTCAGTTTGACCTGCCATCATACGGGCTGCACCGTCTGCGCCAAGCCGATGTTGGCTCTGCTGAATGGACCCGCCACTGCACCTATAGCGACGCGGGCCGATTCTATTCGTACCGGCGCTGCGTGCATAATAAAGAAGCCGACTACGGGCGGCTGATCTCGGTGATCCGAACTTAGGCCGATTTGGCCTGCTTTGTGACGATCCTTGCCCAATTTCCGCCCAGATTTTGGAAACAATCCATGAAATTACAGATCATTGGCGTGAATTCACACGCTAATCGTCAATAGAACAACGCCTTTTGCAGAGTCCTGACCCGCCGCCCAGCCTTTTGCAAATATTTCTGATTTTCCTCAGATTTTATTCAATCTTGCCATTCTACCGCCAAAATGCCCCGCCATATTATATCTTGTCAGCGGGTATTGACCCGAGAACGACACAGAATTTCGCGGCAAGCGCCTACAGGCAAAAACAGCGCACCGCATAATATGAACAAATGGAGCAGTAAGATGAAAAAGCAGACACGTATGATCAAAAGCATCATTGACGAGGCCGCAAAAACCGAGGTGGTAATGCCTTGGGCCCGTGGCGCACGCCGCGCCGAGTGGATCGCAAAACGTGCTTCGCAGTCTGCTTCATTGAAAGCCGCGCGCGGCTAAAACCGCCGCGCCAGAACCGAACCTCCCCGACATCGGGGTATCAGGCCACCCTCACAGGTGGCTTGATTTGTTTTTTGGCTGTTCCGAATCAAAATAAGGCACTCTGCGAACAGATTTGGAAACAATAACGCCAATTGCGCAGCATTAAGCGCCACCCAGCACCCATTAAGAGCTAATTTTTGACAATAACCCATTATTGCAGTCATTTAGCCTTAACAAATTCACTATGCATCTTCGGTGGGGACCGAAGGAAGATGTGCCACCATATAGGGACGCATCATGAACCACCCCCACCGCGCCAAACCAACGGGCATAGAGAATAATAATACGGTTCCCCATACGTGGACCGCTCGACCAGACAGGCGACCTCTGCGTGCCATGCCTCGGACACGCCGTTATGAGGTCGCCTATCTGGGCCACAATTCCGAAATCACAGATTTTACCCGCATCGCACCGGCAATGCCGGTATTTGAAGACGCGTTCAGTGCCATGGCGCGGGGCAGTCTCATATCAACCGACGAAGGCCCGATCGCTGTCGAAGACCTGCTGCCTGGCACCCGCGTTTTGACCCGCGACAACGGCGCGCAACCCCTGCTGTGGGCTGGATCAATGGCTCTTGTGCCCAATGCCGAAAACCAATCCGAAGGCATGGGGAAATTGTCGCGCGTGACCGCCGACAGCTTTGGTTTGGGACGGCCAATGCCTGACCTTTTGCTCGGCCCCTCTGCGCGCTTGTTTCGTCGGGACGCAGTCTTGGTATCGGCGATGGGCACAACGGCGGCCCTTGCCCCGATCACCGCCTTTATTGACGGCGATACGGTGCTTGAACTCACCCCCGTCACATCGGTGCGGGTGTATCATCTGGCATTCGAGCATCATCAGATCATTTTCGCCAACGGGCTTGAAGTCGAGAGCTATCACCCCGGAAACCGCAATGACGTCCATCTGACCGGTCAAATGCGAGCGCTGTATTTGGCCATGTTCCCCCACATCAAATCTTTGGGCGAATTTGGCCCACAGGCCTATCCGCGGATGTCACTGGATGAAACAATGGATATTTTGGCGGCTTAGGGGCGCTTCGTGCTTTAGAGCGAAACCAGTCTCAACAAAATCAAGCATTCATCCTGGTGCCGGATGATTTCAATTGGACTGGTTTTGCTCTAGGCCGATTTTTCCAGCCGTTTCTCCAGCACATCGAACGGCACACCTGGCTCGTCCTTGGCACCACGGATGACCAGTGATGTTTTGACGCTGGCCACATTGTCCGCCGACGTCAGATCCTCGGTCAAAAAATTCTGGAAGGTCGAAAGATCCGGCGCGACACATTTCAAAATGAAATCCACTTCGCCATTTAGCATGTGACACTCACGCACCAACGGCCAGTTCTGGCATTTTTCCTCAAAGGCCGACAGATCGACCTCGGCCTGACTGAGCAGCCCCACCATCGCAAACACCTGCACCTCGAATCCCAGTGCGCGGGCATTCACATCAGCATGATAGCCGCGAATGTAGCCGTTTTCTTCCAATGTGCGCACGCGGCGCAGGCAGGGGGGGGCCGAAATCCCGACCCGTTTGGCCAATTCGACGTTGGTCATTCGCCCATCGGCCTGTAATTCGGCCAATATCATCCGGTCGATCGGATCAAATTTCATTGCAACCATGATGGCCCCCATAATTCATTATGCCGGATTGTATGCACACACCCGCCTGTGCGCAACAATATTTCAGAACTTCGCAATATTCTTACAACATCGATAAATTTGCGCGTCATTTCCCCGCGCAAGGTCTGCTGGGGCTTTTCCTGCACGCCCGGCCCGATTATAGCAACTGAAACAACATATTCCCAAAGGAGCCTGTTATGGCCGAACCACGTCACACCAAAGTATTGATCATCGGCTCTGGCCCCGCAGGATACACCGCTGGCGTTTATGCCAGCCGCGCCATGTTGAACCCGCTGTTGGTGCAAGGGTTAGAGCCCGGCGGTCAGTTGACCACCACCACAGACGTTGAAAACTACCCCGGTTTCACCGAGGTCCAAGGCCCTGATCTGATGATCAAAATGCAAGAACACGCCGCCGCCATGGGCACCGAAATTGTCGGCGACATCATCACTGATCTCGACCTATCCAAACGCCCCTTCACCGCCAACAGCGATAGCGGTACGGTTTACACGGCGGATGCGATTATCCTTGCCACCGGTGCGCGGGCAAAATGGCTGGGTTTGGACTCGGAAGAAGATTTCAAGGGCTTTGGCGTTTCGGCCTGTGCCACTTGTGATGGGTTCTTTTACCGCGGCATGGAAATCGTTGTGGTTGGTGGCGGCAACACGGCTGTTGAAGAAGCGTTGTTCCTGACCAATTTCGCCAGCAAAGTTACGCTGATCCATCGCCGTGACGAATTGCGCAGCGAAAAAATCCTAGAAGACCGTTTGATGAAAAACCCCAAGATTGAACCCCTATGGTTCAACGAGTTGGTCGAGGTCGTCGGCGACGAGATGCCCAAAGGCGTCACCGGCGTGCGCACCAAGAACGTCAAAACCGGCGAAATCACCGAAATCCCCTGCAAGGGCGTGTTCATCGCCATCGGCCACTCTCCGGCCAACGAGTTGGTCAAGGACGTGCTGGAAACCCACATGGGCGGCTATGTTGTGACCGCCCCCGACAGCACCGCCACCTCGATCCCCGGTGTGTTTGCAGCGGGCGATTTGACCGACCATAAATACCGTCAGGCGGTCACCTCGGCGGGCATGGGCTGCATGGCGGCGCTCGAGGCCGAACGATTTTTGGCCGAAGAGGGTGACGCTTAAGTATGAGCCCCTTTCGGGGTGCTTTTACCGGATTACCTTTGCCCGTGATGCACATCGCATTTTGGGCGGGGTGATCCACCCCGAGGGACGATTTCACCACGATGGGCAGTCCGCTTTTTACTGCTCTCCCAGTGTTGACGCAGCCTCAGCCGCCGTCGCCGTTTATCTCAAACCCAATGACCCGCCACGGGTGATCGTCCCGCTTAAGGTTTCGGGTGCGAGGCTTTGCGATCTGCGCGACGCCGACACCTGCGCCGCGCTTGGGATTGATTTGAACACCCCGTCGGTCCCGTGGGCACCACAGCGCGCGCAGGGCATCCCGGCAACCAGTTGGTTGGCCAGCGATGCAGTGCGCAGTTCTCAAGCCGACGGAATGATCTATACCTGTCGGCGCGAACCCCGTTTGCGTTGGCACATCGTGCTGTTTGGCTGGAACCAGCCCCGTGGCGCACAGGTCCGCTTGGACGGCAACCCCAAAGAATTTCGGGCGGGTTAACGCCGTTTCACCGCCCAGATGGTGAAATCTGTTCCACCTCGGCACCAATTTGAATAAATAAACGGAAAATCAGCAAAACGGCGTTTTGTTTCACTTGATATTCACCATCTACCCCCCCTATCTGCACACAGAACACAGCCTATTTCCAATTAGATCGAGAGTGCCCAATGTCCATGTCCATCCTAGCGCCTATTCCAGAGTTGTATGTTTCCTACGAAAGCGCCCAGAAACTCAAATCCGAGGCGGCTGAACTGACCTCTTGGGATCTGAGCCCGCGTCAGACTTGCGATCTTGAATTGTTGATGAATGGTGGTTTCAACCCCCTTAAGGGGTTCATGGACGAGGCCGATTACAACGGCGTTGTGAATGACATGCGCCTTGCTGATGGGGGCTTGTGGCCAATGCCGATCACACTGGACGTTGGCGAAAAATTCGCAGACAGCGTTGAGCTTGGCCAAGATATCGCCCTGCGTGACCAAGAAGGCGTGATCCTTGCCATTATGTCGGTAACTGATAAATGGGAGCCGAACAAATCGGTTGAGGCCGAAAAAGTATTCGGCGCTGATGATGTTGCACATCCGGCGGTGAACTACCTGCACAACACGGCTGGCAAAATTTACCTTGGCGGGCCCGTAACCGGCATCCAGCAACCCGTGCATTACGATTTCAAGGCGCGCCGCGATACACCAAATGAATTGCGTGCCTATTTCCGCAAACTGGGCTGGCGCAAGGTTGTTGCGTTTCAAACCCGCAACCCGCTGCACCGTGCGCATCAGGAACTGACGTTCCGCGCTGCCCGCGAAGCCCAAGCCAACCTGCTGATCCATCCCATCGTTGGCATGACCAAACCTGGCGATATTGACCACTTTACCCGCGTGCGGTGTTACGAGGCCGTGTTGGACCAATACCAGGCCTCGACCACCACCATGTCGCTGCTGAATCTGGCGATGCGTATGGCGGGCCCACGCGAGGCCGTCTGGCACGGATTGATCCGTAAAAATCACGGCTGCACCCACTTTATCGTTGGCCGCGACCACGCCGGCCCTGGCAAAAACTCCCAAGGCGAGGATTTCTACGGTCCCTATGATGCGCAGGATTTGTTCCGTGAGCATCAAGAGGAAATGGGCATCGAAATGGTCGATTTCAAACACATGGTTTATGTGCAGGAACGCGCCCAGTACGAGCCCGCCGACGAGATCAAAGACAAAGAAAACGTCACCGTGTTGAACATCTCGGGCACCGAGCTGCGCCGTCGTTTGTCGGAAGGGTTGGAAATTCCGGAATGGTTTTCGTTCCCGACTGTTGTGGAAGAGCTGCGTAAAACCCGCCCTGCCCGCAGCAAACAGGGTTTCACCGTGTTTTTCACTGGTTTCTCTGGTTCGGGCAAATCCACCATCGCCAACGCGCTGATGGTCAAACTGATGGAAATGGGCGGCCGCCCCGTGACGTTGCTGGATGGCGATGTGGTGCGTAAAAACCTGTCAAGCGAGTTGGGATTCTCCAAAGAACACCGCGATCTGAACATCCGCCGCATTGGGTATGTCGCCAGCGAAATCACCAAAAACGGTGGCATCGCCATCTGTGCGCCCATTGCGCCCTACGCCACCACACGCCGCGCGGTGCGCGAGGATGTCGAGGCTTTTGGGGCTTTCATCGAGATTCATGTTGCCACCTCAATCGAGGAATGCGAGCGCCGCGACCGCAAGGGGCTTTATAAACTGGCCCGCGCTGGCAAGATCAAGGAATTCACAGGGATTTCAGACCCCTACGACGTGCCCGAAGCGCCTGAATTGGCCGTAGAAACAGAAAATGTCGATGTCGACAATTGCGCCCACCAAGTGCTGCTCAAGTTGGAAAGCATGGGCTTGATTGCTGGCTAGGCAACGCTGTGAGAACCACAATATCAAAGGCCGCGCCCTAACGGGGTGCGGCCTTTTTCTTTGACCTTGGCAACTTCGAAAGAGTGGCGTTAAATTGCGCCATACTCTATCAACCAAGGATACCGTGATGCCAAGTTCTACGACGATGTTTGATGATGGCCAACACAGCCGCGCGAAAATCGGTTTTGTTTTGCTGGCCACCGAACAAACCATCGAGGAAAACGTATTTCGCCTGTGCCCGCCCGGGG
>JGI24724J26744_10000116_pt1 | contig 66440 bp, 69 predicted proteins | sample Cruoilmetagenom7_FD_26744 | JGI IMG/M metagenome (IMG submission 26744) | reverse complement strand
AGACTGGGTCGCACAGGCCAAGAAACTGGCTAAAGGCTAAGGAGAGACAAAATGGCACATAAAAAAGCAGGCGGTTCATCCCGCAACGGTCGCGATAGCGCTGGTCGTCGTCTTGGCGTCAAAAAATACGGTGGCGAAGCCGTGATCCCAGGTAACATTATCGTGCGTCAGCGCGGCACGAAGATGTGGCCGGGCGAAGGCGTAGGCATGGGCAAAGACCACACAATCTTTGCAAAAGTCGAGGGTAACGTCACCTTCCACAAGGGCCTCAAACGCCGCACATTCATTTCGGTTCTCCCGACTGCGGAGGCCGCTGAATAAGCCGAACCTTATGAATTAAAATTAGGGGGATCGGTGGAAACACCGGTCCCTTTTTCGTTTATGAACGGAGGCTGAAATGGCTTTCCTATTACTTGGTAAAAAAACTGCAATGAGCCTTGCAGGCACGCTGGTCACTCATCACGTTTTGCGTGAGGCAGTTTACGTACACCTTGAAGGAATTCGGGGCGATCGCCATCTATTCCATGTTGAACCCTCAGGAGGTGTAGCATGAAACTCGAGTCCATAATCAACCAGCAAGTGATTGACTGCGAACGTTTCACCCTGCGCCCATTGCGTAAATCGGACGCGGGGTTGCTTGAACTTTACTCAAGCGACGAGCGTATCGCGCGTTCAACCACCAGCATCCCGCACCCGCTGCCGCCGGGCTCGACCGAGGCATTTATTGCCCGCGTTACATCTGAGGATCGCTCTGAGGAAGTTTGGGTTCTGGATGGCTCGGCCCATGGCCACGCCGAATTGCTGGGTGTGATCGGGTTGACCTGCATTGAACGTGATCAGGCCGAAATCGGCTATTGGGTTGCGCCCGCGTTCTGGAATACCGGTTACGCCTCCGAGGCGGTTACAGCACTGTTGGAGGCCAACCCCAAAGGCTGCGACTCGGTCTTTGCCGAGGTGTTTCAGGACAGTCCGGCATCGGCCCGCGTGCTGACCAACGCGGGGTTTGAATATATTGGCGACGCTGAAACCCATTCGGTAGCCCGCGGTGCCAATGTCGAAACCTGGACTTATATTAAAAAGATGGGGCAGGCGGCGCGATAATCATATGGCTTGAGACCATGCGCATTCTGCTCTATCGCCTAAGTGAACCAAAAATTAAGGCCTAAACCGCATGAAATTCCTCGATCTCGCCAAAGTATACATTCGTTCGGGTGGCGGCGGTGGTGGCTGTGTGTCGTTCCGTCGTGAAAAGCATATCGAATATGGCGGCCCCAACGGTGGCGATGGCGGCCGTGGCGGCGACGTCTGGGCGGTGGCTGTGGATGGGCTGAACACGCTGATTGATTTTCGTTATCAACAGCACTTCTTTGCCAAAAGTGGTCAGGCTGGCATGGGCTCGCAACGCACGGGTGCCGATGGAGATGACATCATCCTGCGGGTGCCTGTGGGCTGTGAAATTCTGGACGAGGATGAAGAAACCGTAATCGCCGACATCACCGAGGTTGGCCAGCGGGTTTTGCTGGCCAAGGGTGGCAATGGCGGCTTTGGCAATCTGCACTTCAAATCCCCAACCAACCGCGCGCCGCGTCGCGCCAATCCGGGCCTTGAGGGGGTTGAACGCACCCTATGGCTGCGTCTCAAACTGATTGCTGACGCGGGGCTTTTGGGCATGCCGAATGCAGGAAAATCAACGTTTTTGTCCGCCACCTCGAATGCGCGTCCGAAAATTGCTGATTACCCCTTCACCACTTTGCACCCAAATCTGGGTGTGGTTGGGGTCGATAACGCTGAATTTGTGATGGCTGATATTCCGGGGCTGATTGCCGGTGCCTCGCAAGGGCGCGGCATTGGGGACCGGTTTTTGGGCCACGTCGAGCGCTGTGCGGTGTTGTTGCATCTGGTGGACGCGACCTCGGACGATGTGGCCGAAGATTACCGCGTCATCATCAACGAGCTTGAGCAATACGGCGGCCATCTGGCTGACAAGCCCCGCGTCACAGCACTGAACAAGATTGACGCGCTGGATGACGAGGAACGCGCCGCCAAATTCGCCGAACTGTCGGCGGTGGTGGACGGCCCTGTTATGATGATGTCGGGTGTTAGCCGCGAAGGTTTGGTCGAGGTTCTGCGCGCGGTAAGGGCCGAAATCACAGAAGATCGGTTGCAAACCCGCAAGGCAGCACTGGCTGGCAGCGAGGAGGAGGCCAAGGGATGGGCTCCGTAGCGCACGCCAAACGACTGGTTGTCAAAATCGGCTCGGCCCTGTTGGTGGATCGTACCACGGGACACTTACGCAGCGATTGGTTACATGCGTTAGCGCTCGATGTGGCAATGCTGAAAGCCGGCGGCGCGGATGTGATCCTTGTATCGTCAGGTTCGATTGCGCTGGGGCGCGGGGTTCTTGGATTGCCCGCCACCGGCTTGGCGCTGGAACAATCCCAAGCCGCCGCCGCCGTTGGCCAAATCCGCCTTGCCCGCGCCTATGAAGAGGCACTGGCACCCCACGGGATCACCACTGCCCAAGTACTGGTGACGCTGGAAGACAGCGCAAATCGGCGCCGTTACCTGAATTCACGCGCCACGCTGGATCAATTGATCAACCTTGGCGTGGTGCCAATTGTGAACGAGAACGACACCATCGCCACCGATGAAATTCGCTATGGCGATAATGATCGGCTGGCCGCACAAGTCGCGGTGACGGTGGGGGCCGATCAGTTGATCTTGCTGTCAGATGTCGACGGGTTCTACAGCGCCAATCCCAGCCAAGACGCGGGCGCGGTTCGCTACGAGCTGATCAAACAGATCACCCCCGAAATCGAGGCGCAAGCTGGTGATGCGGGCTCGGGCCTGTCCAAGGGCGGGATGAAAACCAAGCTGATGGCGGCCAAAACGGCAATGGCGGCGGGCTGTGCGATGGCGATTTGCGACGGCTTTACCGATCGCCCCCTGAGTGCGCTGATCACTGGCGCAAATGCCACCTGGTTTGCCCCGCAGGATGATCCACAAGCGGCCCGAAAGCGCTGGATCGGCGCGATGAAGCCCAAAGGCAGCGTTACAATTGATGCGGGTGCCGCGCGGGCGCTGAGCAACGGAAAATCCCTATTGCCAGCCGGTGTGATCGCTGTGAACGGGGATTTCGACCGTGGTGATCCCCTGATAATTCTGGGTCCGAATGACGCCCCACTTGGAACAGGCCTATCGCGCTACACCGTCGATGAGGTCTTAGCCATCAAGGGTTTGCGTTCGGATGCCATCGAGCAAATCCTCGGCTACAAACCCCGATCCACCCTGATCCACCGCGACGATATGGTGCTGTGAACCCTTTCTTCTTTTCTCAAATATCTCCGCCGGAGGCATAAAATCTAATGAGCAACGAAATCAAAACAATGATGGCTGAAATTGGCAAACGCGGCAAAACGGCGGCGGCTGAACTGTCCCACGCCAGCGGGGCGGCCAAAGAAGCGGCCCTTATCGCTGCGGCGGATGCAATCTGGGAAAACCGCGCCGATATTCTTGCCGCCAATGCCAAGGATATGGACTATGGCCGTGACAAAGGGCTGACGGCGGCGATGTTGGACCGTTTGATGCTGGATGATGAACGGATCAAAGCAATGGCGGACGGTCTGCGTACGGTTGCCGCGCAAAAAGACCCCGTTGGCGATGTGATCACTGAGTGGGACATGCCATCCGGGCTGCACATCAAACGGGTACGCACCCCGCTTGGGGTGATCGGCGTGATCTACGAGAGCCGCCCCAATGTGACCGCGGATGCCGGGGCTTTGTGCCTGAAGGCGGGCAATGCGGTGATCCTGCGGGGAGGCTCAGAGAGCTTTCATTCCTCGGGAGCGATCCACGCCTGCTTGGTTCAGGGGTTAAAGGCGGCGGGGCTGCCAGCCGACGCGATCCAGCGGGTGCCAACCCGTGATCGGGCCGCGGTTTCGGAAATGTTAACCATGACCGATAGCATTGATGTGATCGTGCCGCGCGGTGGCAAAGGGCTGGTTGGGCTGGTGCAGCGCGAGGCCCGGGTGCCGGTCTTTGCCCACTTAGAGGGCATTGTGCATATTTATGTCGATGCCTCCGCCGACGCTGAAAAAACCCGCAACGTGGTGATGAACGCCAAGACGCGGCGCACCGGGATTTGTGGTTCGGCTGAATGTTTGCTGATCCATCGGGATGCGCAGGCGCTTGGCCAACAGGTGATTGACGATCTGATGGCTGTAGGTGTCGAGGTGCGGGCCGGTGCGGGGCTAACGGGGAGCAAAGTGGCGACCGAGGACGATTTTGGACATGAGTTCCTTGATATGATTATCGCGGCCCGTCTGGTCGATGATGTGGACGCGGCAATTGGCCATATCCAGCAGTATGGATCAAACCACACCGATGCGATCATGGCTGAGGATGCGAAGGCAGTGACGCGGTTCTTTGAGCGGCTTGATAGCGCGATACTGATGCATAATGCCTCAACCCAGTTTGCCGATGGTGGTGAATTTGGCATGGGGGCCGAAATTGGCATTGCGACGGGCAAAATGCATGCCCGTGGGCCGGTTGGATCCGAGCAGCTGACCAGCTTCAAATATATCGTAACGGGCGATGGTACGGTGCGCGCCTAAGGGCTGAATAGGTATTTAAGGCAAGAAGAAGCGAGAAGAAGAGCCTGATTAAAAACTCAGGGTGATTGCATAGTCCTGTAATTCGGTGCGTAAGTTGCGGCCCGCAGCTTTTGCGGCATCGGGGACAAGGGCAAAATGCACTTCGGCAGGCGAAATTTCCTTGTTCACATTGGCCGAGACCAGAAATTCCCAAATCGAGGGATCAATTCTGATGTTTTCGGCGGTGCATTGCAGGGTCCAGCTGTCGCCAAACTGCTTCACAATGATTTTGCCCCCGTAGGGCAACGCGGACTCAAAACACTGGATCAATAAAAACGCCAATTTCACCTGTTCGCGCAGCACCTGATCTTCACTGCTCCAATCCACCTGAACACGGCCGCCCACACCAACATCTTTTAGCACGGACAGAATTTCCTCGCGCCCGATCCTCTGGCCGCCGCGCGCCGCGCCAAACGCAATGCGGAAATACCGGATGCGAGCATTGGCGTTCATCACACTTTCATTAATCAGCTCCATCTCAGGGCCATCTACACTGCCCGCCATACCTAATAATTCAACGCCATTGCCGATTGCCCCCAAAGGGCTGATAAGATCATGGCAGATACGAGAGCCGATCAGAGCGGCGATGTCTTTTTGAGCAGGGTTCATTTGGGCAGTCCAGACGTGTTAACAAAGGGCGTTATTGTGAATGATTTTCTAGAGCCGGGCATGTTTGTCCGACATCCGACCAAACCCGAATGGGGGCTTGGACAAGTACAATCCGCCATCGATGGTAAAATAACCGTTAATTTTGAGCATCGCGGCAAAGTTATCATCATAAGTTCACAAATTTTGCTCATTCCCGACTATCCGACTTGAAACAATTCCCGCACAGGGCGATGACGCCAAGGCTATCACACCCATAGAGGGAGTCAAATGTGCCAATACGCGGCACCTGTTGCATTCCACACCGACAATTCGTAGACCGCACACAGCTTTTGACGCGAGAGCAGAGCCTGAAATGACATCCAGCGACCAAAAATTCGAGCTACGACTTGCCGAGACGGATGCAGACCTGCATGCGGCCCAACGGCTGCGCTATGAGGTCTTTGTTGAGGAATTGGGCGGCGATGGCCCGCTGGTGGATCACGAGGCCCGTCTGGAGCGCGACGCGTTTGATGCGTTCTTTGATCATTTACTACTGGTTGACCGCACCTCGAACAACCGTGTGGTTGGGGTTTATCGCGTGTTGCGCAGCGATATGGCAACCAAGGCCGGGCGGTTCTATTCAGAAGACGAGTATGATCTGACCGCCATCAAGGCCAGCGGGCGCACATTGTTGGAGCTGGGCCGATCCTGCGTTCATGCCGATTACCGCGGCGGGGCGGCGATGTATCATCTTTGGAGCGGGTTGGGGGCCTATGTGGTTGAGCATGGCATTGATGTGATGTTCGGGGTGGCCAGTTTTCATGGCACTGATATTGACGCCATTCGCGAGCCATTGGCCTATCTGCATCACAACCATCTGGCACCCAAGGCCTTGCGCACCCGCGTTGTTGATGAGCATTTCCAAACCATGGATTTGATGCCAGCCGATCAGATTGACAAGCGGGCCGCGCTAAAGGCGATGCCGACGTTGATCAAGGCGTACCTTCGGTTGGGCGGTTTTGTCGGCGAGGGGGCGTTCATTGATTACAGTTTCAACACAACGGATGTGTTTTTGCTGATGGACACAAAAATGATCAACGAAAAGCAACGCGAAATTTACACCAAAGGGCGACGTGGATGAGCGGCACCTGGTTTCCCGAAGACGAGGCCGCACCTGTGATCATCGGCCCAATGGGCTGGATCAGAGTTGTGCTGCGCGGCGTGCCGGTGCTGGCGGTGGTTTTGAGTGGATTGGCGGCATTGCTATTGGTGCGTTTGATTGAGCGGCCTCTTTGTGGGCTAAACCGCCCAGTGACGCCCTATATTACCCAAGGCGTTTGCAAAACGACGCTCGGGATTATTGGCATTCGCCTGACCGTGATCGGGGCGCATATGACGCACAAGGGCGCGGTGGTGTCCAACCACGCCTCATGGCTGGATATATTCACCCTGAACGCCGCCAAACGGATATATTTCGTGGCGAAATCCGAGGTCGCGGGCTGGCCGCTGGTCGGTTGGCTGGCGCGGGCCACGGGCACGGTTTTCATTGCCCGCCGCAGCAGGGACGCAAAAATCCACCTTGATATTTTCGAAAACCGACTGAACGCGGGTCATAAACTGTTATTTTTCCCCGAAGGGACTTCGACGGATGGGTTGCGGGTTGTGCCTTTTAAATCAACCCTGTTCGAGGCGTTCTTTGCGCAAAATCTGCGCGATACCCTGCATATCCAGCCGGTTAGCGTGGTCTATGCTGCTCCTGAAGGTGAAGAAGCACGGTTTTACGGCTGGTGGGGCGATATGGCGCTGGCCCCGCATGTGCTGAAAACGCTGGCGGCACGTAAATCCGGCGCTGTTAAGGTAATTTACCACACACCCGTGGCGGTCTCGAATTTCGACGGACGCAAGGCGCTGGCGCAGTATTGCGAAGAAACCGTGCGTTCGGGGTTTAACTGATCGCGTCGGCCAAAACCTTAAAGGCCGCAGCCGGATCATCGGTGTTCCATATTTCTTCGCCAACGGCGAAAAAGTCGGTGATTGGCGACAGGGATTTGATCACTTCTACGCTCAGCGCACCTTCGGCAACGACGGGCACTTCGACCACATCGCTCCACCACTGGAACAGCTCGGTTGGTGCGACGGACCCGTCCCCCAGCGCGTTTTCGCCACAAGGGCCAAAGCAGACGTATTCAGCCGAGGCTTCGCCCGCGTTCATCCCGTCATGGCGCGAGTCCGCACAATAGGCACCGATGATCGCGTCATCGCCCAACTCCTTGCGGGCATACCGCACGGTGCGCGCGCCATCCGTCAAATGCACGCCATCCAGACCCAGACGGTCTACCATGATCAAGTGGTTTTCAATGACCACAGCAATATCGCGGGCATGGCAAATTTCACGGACCATATCGCCGGTTTTTATGATGGTATTCTCGTCCTTGGTGGCCAAGGCAAGGCGCAGGCAGGCCACGGGGGCCACATCCAGCACTTTGTTCAAAAGGGCAGGGAACGTCTCTAGATCAATCACAGGCGGGGTGATCAAATAAAGCTGGGCTTGTTCTTTTTCTTGGAATTCTTCGGTCATCTCGTGATCCTTCGTCAGGTGGTGTCAGCGATATAGCCTAGGTTTTGCGGTTTGACCACGGGGGTAATTGCGGCCTATCACGGCGTTAAACTGTAAACAGGTGAGAGATGGCAGAGAATGAATGGAGCGGCCCACAGCCCGCGATTGTGCTGGTACGTCCACAAATGGGTGAAAACATTGGGGCGGCGGCACGCGCAATGTGGAATTTTGGGCTGGACCGGATGCGTATTGTGGACCCACGTGATGGCTGGCCTAGCGAGAAGGCTGTGGCGATGGCGTCAGGCGCGGGGCGATTGCTGGATCAGGCAGGGCTATACGATGATGTGCCTGCTGCCCTGTCCGATTGCACCTATGTGTTTGCAACCACAGCGCGGCATCGGGACCTGACCCAGCCTATCATGACGCCGGAACGCGCGATGGAGCATGCCCGCGCCATGCTTGCCGAGGGGCAAAAGGTCGCCATCCTGTTTGGGCCGGAACGAGCGGGGCTCGAGAACGAGGATTTGATCCGTGCCAACGCGGTAATTTCGGTGCCGGTTAACCCTGATTTCTCGTCGCTCAATCTGGGACAATCGGTGTTACTGCTGGCCTATGAGTGGCGCCGCCTCGTGGCCGAGGTCGCGCCCGAAGTGATGGAAATGGCCAAGACCGAATTCGTTGAGAATATCGAGATCGAAAAGCTGGGCGATCATTTTGAGCAACGGCTGCAAGAGGCTGGGTTCTTCTTTCCCGAAACCAAGGCCGAAGGCATGCGTAAAAACCTGCGCAATATGTGGGCCCGCCTGCCGCTGACCCGCGCCGATGTGCAGACCTTGCACGGGATGTTGCGCCAATTGCTGCGCGCAAGGTGAAAATGTTGCAATTTTTCCCCCTAAATACACGGCCGCCATGGCTTGCGGGGTGGCATATCCTACCCTAAATCATGCTCAGCACATACCGAGGAGAACATGTTATGGGATTATGGAATTTTGTTAAGAATGCCGGCAAGAGCCTGGTTGGTGGCGCTGAGGCGGCACCAGCACCAGCCGATCTGACCAAAGAAATCGAGGCCTTGGGTCTGGACGCGACAGGTATGGACATCACCGTTGACGGCGACACCGTAAAGGTGTCCGGCGACGCTGTGAGCCAAGAAATGAAAGAGAAAATCATTCTGGCAGTTGGCAACGTCGAAGGCGTTGCTGCGGTTGATGACGAAGTTGCAAACGCTGGTGGCGACCCTGTGTTCCATACGGTTGAGCGCGGCGACACATTGTCGGCGATTGCCAAGGCAACCTTGGGCAGCGCCAACAAATACAACGCGATTTTTGAAGCCAACAAACCAATGTTGAGCCACCCGGACAAAATCTATCCAGGTCAGGTTCTGCGTATCCCGCAAGACGCGTAATAGTCTTGTAGTTTTTATCGAGTTCATTTCGTTTTAACGAGTATCAGCAGGGGCGTCTTTGGACGTTCCTGTTTTTGTTTGGGGATGGCGATGTTGATCCACGCGATCAGAAAGCAGACGTGGTTTTACTTAGCGCTCTATCCGACAATATGGCTCTTGCCCCTGCAAGCATTGCTGCCTAATTTAAAATCAACAAAAAACGGGGCGCGATATGAGCAAGAAACGTAGCATTTTCGAAGATGTTGGCACGGATACCAAAGCCGAGGTCGCCACACCACAACCCGGTGCGATTGACCGTGCGCCCAAAGGAGCGCGCGGTGGCATTCGGGTCTGGCTGATGATGATCTTTGCCTTGGTGGCTTTGATGATCTTGGTCGGCGGGGCAACACGGCTGACGGACTCAGGGCTGTCAATCACTGAATGGAAGCCCGTTACGGGAGCCATTCCGCCAATGAACGCGGCTGATTGGCATAGTGAATTTACCAAATATCAGGCCAGTCCCGAATTCCAGTTGCAAAACAGCACCATGACAGTGGCAGAGTTCAAATCGATCTATTGGTGGGAATGGGGGCATCGCCAGCTGGGCCGTTTTGTCGGCGTGGTCTGGGCCGTCGGGTTCTTGTTCTTCTGGCTAACCAAACGTATTCCAACTGGCTGGACGCCCCGTTTGCTGGGCCTTGGCGCACTTGGCGGATTGCAGGGTGCAATCGGCTGGTGGATGGTGTCCAGCGGTCTGACCGGACGGATGGTCGACGTGGCCTCTTACCGTTTGGCCATTCATCTGGGGCTGGCGTTTATCATTCTTGGCCTGTCGGCGTGGTACATCTTCCTCATGTCGCGCAGGGACGCCGATCTGATAGCGGCGCGACGTGGGCGCGAGGCTAAATTGGTGTCGCTGTCGACGGGGCTGATGCATCTGGCATTCCTGCAAATCCTGCTGGGCGCTATGGTGGCGGGCATTGACGCGGGGCGTGGCTATATCGACTGGCCGTTGATGGGCGGTCAAGTGATCCCGGACGGCATGTTCGACTATGTACCGTGGTGGAGCAATTTTTCGGAAAACCCGGCGCTGGTGCAGTTCATTCACCGGCTGTTCGGCTATCTGACCCTTGCCTTTGCGATTGTTGTTTGGCGTCGATCCCGCAGCAGCGGCAACCGCAAAACCCAAGCGGGGTTCAATATGATGATGGCGATGGTTCTGCTACAGGTGATCTTGGGCATAACCACCGTTATGTTGGCCGCACAGGTCCATGTGGCCTTGACCCATCAGGCAGGTGCTATCCTGCTGTGGGTGATGATCCTGCGGGCACGTTTTTTGGCGGGCTATCCAGTAGCCCAAAGCGTTAGAGGTTAGGCAAATGAGTGCATATGATGAGTTGATGGCCTATGAGCGCGATACGCAGGCGCTGGGGCAGATCGCGGGCCGATTGGGCTGGGATCAAGAGACCACAATGCCACGTGGCGCTGCCGAGCAACGCGGCGAGGAAATGGCCGCGATTAGCGGTGTGATCCATGCACGGCGCACCGATGGCCGTGTCGGCGATTGGCTGGAACTGATTGATGATGCCACGCTGCCAGCGGTCGGCCAAGCCAACATGCGCCACATCCGCCGGGGCTATGAGCGCACCATGCGCATACCGGCCAAATTGGCGGCCGAACAGGCCAAGCTGCATTCAACCGCCCAAGGCGTTTGGGCCGAGGCGCGCGAGAACGAGGATTTCTCGGCCTTCTCGCCAACCCTGATGCAAGTTCTGGATATGAAGCGCGAAGAGGCGGCGGCGCTGGCCGACGGTGGCGATCTTTATGATGCGCTGCTGGATGATTATGAGCCAAATGCCAAAGCCAGCGATTTAGAGGCGATGTTCAACGCGCTACGCCCCAAGTTGGTGAATTTGCGCGAACGGGTTTTGGCGGCACCTAATCAACCCGCGCCTTTGGATGACACGTTTGATGAGTCCAAACAGATGAAGCTGACCCGACATTTGGCCCGCACATTTGGCTATGATTTTGCCCATGGGCGCGTGGACAAGGCGGTGCATCCGTTCTCGTCCGGGTCGGGCCAAGACGTGCGCATCACCACCCGCACCAGCGCGGATGACCCGTTCAACTGCTTTTACTCAACGATCCACGAGGTTGGGCATGGTTGTTACGAGCAAAACATTGACGAGGCCTATTTGCTGACACCATTGGGGCAAGGCGTGTCGATGGGTGTGCATGAAAGCCAAAGCCGGATTTATGAAAACCAGATTGGCCGTGGAGAGGCTTTTACCGGTTGGTTGTTTGGGGAAATGAAGCAGGCGTTTGGTGATTTCGGCGTTGCGGACCCAAAATCGTTTTATGCCACCGTGAACCGGGTGAATTCGGGCTATATCCGCACGGAAGCAGATGAAATTCACTATAATCTGCATGTTTTAATGCGCTTTGATCTAGAGCGCGCGATGATTGCGGGTGATTTGTCGGTGTCCGATCTGCCGGATGCGTGGAACGAGCGGTTCGAGGCTGATTTCGGTGTTGCGGTGGACAAGCCGTCAAACGGTTGTTTGCAGGATGTGCATTGGTCGGTTGGCCTGTTTGGCTACTTCCCGACCTATTCGCTGGGCAATGTTTATGCGGGCTGTTTGAACAAGGCGATGCGCGACGCTTTGCCGGATCTGGATGCAGGGCTGGCAGTTGGTGACACGACGGCGGCCACCGGATGGCTGCGAGATAACGTGCAGCAGTATGGCGGGTTGTATCAACCCCGCGAGGTGATCGAAAAAGCCTGTGGGTTTGCCCCGTCCGAGGCCCCGCTGCTTGAGTATCTGGAAGCCAAGTTCGGCGCGATTTACGGGGTTTGACCCCGTGACAAACGAAGTAGAATCCGAGGGTAACAGTGATTCTATCGCAATCTGGATGCTGGCCTGCGGCGAGACCATCGGCTGGGCCAGCCTGTTTTACATATACGGCGCACTGTTGGTCTGGATCGAGGCCGACACCGGCTGGCACCGCGCGTCATTGGCGATTGGCCTGACGCTGGCGTTGGTGGTGTCAGGGCTGACGGTCGGGTTGGCTGGGCGACTGGTCGATCGTGGGCTGGGGGCCGAGATGCTGACGGTTGGGGCCGCCTTGGGTGGTTTGGCGTTGCTTGGCTTGTCGCAGGTTCAAACGCTGCTCCAGTGGTATGTTGTCTGGGCCATAATTGGTCTGGCGATGTCGGCCAGTTTTTACGACATGTGTTTTGCGTTTTTGACCCGTCGATTGGGCAGGGATGCCCGTGCGGCGATTATCCGTGTGACATTGGTGGCGGGGCTTGCCTCGACCTTGGCGTTTCCGCTTGGGGCGGTGTTGGCCGAACGCTTTGGCTGGCGCGGGGCGGTCACCTCGTTTGGGCTGTTGCAGCTTTTCGTCACGGTGCCGTTGTTTTTTTTCGCAGGACGCCGTTTGCGCCGTCGCGAGGCGGCCCCCGCAACGGCCAAAAGGCCCGCCAAAGCGCCATTTCGTCAAATCATCCAGCGCCCTGCCTTTTGGTTGCTGGCCGGTGCATTCGGGTTGGCGTCGATGAACCACACCATGCTGGTGACGTATTTCATCCCGCTGTTCACCGGATTTGGCATTGCCAAGACCACTGCGGTATTGGCCGCCAGCGTGGTTGGGCCGTTTCAGGTGATTGGGCGGTTGGTTTTGATGATGAACGGCGGGCGTATTAGCCCACTGTTGTCCACACGGCTGGCGCTGGTGGGGCTGATTACCTCAAGCGCTGTGTTGATGGCGGCGGGGCTGGCACCAATACTGGTGTTTGTGTTTGCAGCGGTGCAGGGCGCATCCGTCGGGATGATGAGCATCCTGCGGCCGATCCTGATTGCCGAAATCATGGGGTTGGAGCAGTTTGGCGCGGTGTCGGGTGCCATCGCGACCGTACCAATTTTCGCAACCGCCTTGGCCCCGCTGGTTGGGGCATTGGTGCTGGGGGTTGGGGGCGGTGCGGGGTTGCTGACCGCCAGCTTGACCCTTGCTTTGACAGCATTGGGGCTGTCAGCGTTGCTACGGGTGTCTCAGGTGGCTTAGGTTGCATATATGATGGTTGGGGCGTCGATATTGGCGACCAGGACCACTGCCAATATCATCAGCAACGCGACAATCAGGATTGCGCCCGCTGCCCTGTCCCCATTGCGCAAAAACGTAACAACCACATTGATCAGCATGGCCAATGTCAGCAAGATCAGCCCGAGGAAGCCAAACATTACAGGCACCCCAAATAGGACATAGGCCGGGGTCCAAAGTGCCATCCGGTGGGCTGTGGCCGCAACGATGATGATCACAGCATAACTGAGGCCAAAGCGCGCAAATCGACCGATGTGGGTTAGGAATTGTCGGACCATCAGTCTGGCCAGTCCGGCGGGCGTTTTTCCAGAAAGGCAGCGATGCCTTCCTCGGTGTCACGCATCATCATGTTGGCGGTGATCACATCACCTGTATAGGCATAGGCATCCGCCAGCGGCATTTGCATTTGTTCGTAAAACGCCTTTTTGCCGATCCCCAACACGCCATTCATCTTGCTGGCGAGGGTCTGGGCCATTTCTGTGACGGCCCCATCCAAGGCATTAGGTTCAACAGCCTGATTGATCAGCCCGATATCGGCGGCCCTTGTTGCGTCAATGAACGCCCCCGTGGTCAGCATTTCAAACGCCTGTTTGCGCGGAATGTTGCGGGTCAGGGCCACCATCGGGGTTGAACAAAACAACCCGATGTTGACGCCATTGACGCCAAACCGTGTGCCCTGCGCGGCAATAGCCAGATCGCAAGTCGCAACCAATTGGCATCCGGCGGCTGTGGCGATGCCATGGGCCTTGGCGATCACGGGCTGGGGTAGGCGGGTGATGGATTGCATCACATTGGCGCAGCGGCTGAACAAATCGTGGAAATAGGCACGGCCCGCGTCCTCAGTCGCGCGGCCACGGGTCATTTCCTTTAGGTCATGACCGGCGCAAAATACCTTGCCCGCGCCTTGCAGGATCACCACCTTGGTCTGCGTATCGGTGGCCAGCGCATCGAACTGCGCCTGCAACGCTGCCAGCATCGCATCTGACAGCGCATTCAGGTTGGATGACGAATTCAGCGTCAACGTCGCAATGCCCCCCGCGTCGGTCCGTAATAAAATGTCGCTCATGTGCTTGCTCTCCCATCGAATTTTAGTAATTCTAGGCGGGGAATGAAAAAAGGGAAAGCACCATGACGCTGAAAATGACGGTAGATGAAATGCAGGCGTTCTTGGCCGAACATTTTCCCGATATGACGGATAATTTCATTGTCGAAGGATTGGCGGATCATCAAGCCACCATCCGCCTGCAAGTCGGCGCGCATAACCTGCGGGCGGGTAATACGGTGAATGGGCCTACGATGTTTACCGCTGCTGATGTGGCGTTTTATCTGGCCTTGATGGCGATGATTGGCCCGCAAGCCTTGGCGGTGACGACGAATTGTTCAATCGATTTCATGCGTAAACCAGCGGCTGGCTGCGACTTGATTGCAGTGGCCACCATCCACAAACTGGGGCGGGTTTTGGCCGTGGGGGATGTTATGATCTATTCTGAAGGCTCTGAGAAGCCAGTGGCGCGGGCAGGGGTGACCTATTCGATCCCGCCACAAGGCGATCAAACGCCCTAATTTGTGGGGTAAAATAATACCTATTTATCAAGATGTTGTTTTTACACACTTTAATAGACACTAAGGCGCTTGACTGCGACGTCAAACCCTATAGATAAGCGCAATCAATTGCTGCAATCGGCGTTTTGGCCGCTTGCTTTGTTTCACATAGGGTAGACACCATGAAAACCTTCTCTGCTAAACCAGCGGATATTGACAAGAAATGGATCATCATTGACGCCGAAGGCGTCGTGCTGGGCCGTCTTGCATCAATCATCGCTATGCGCTTGCGCGGCAAGCATAAAGCCACCTTCACACCGTCCATGGACATGGGCGACAATGTGATCGTGATCAACGCTGAAAAAATCCAGCTGACCGGTAAAAAACGCACCGACAAAATCTATTACTGGCACACGGGCCATCCGGGCGGCATCAAACAGCGTTCGGCCGAGCAACTGCTTGAGGGCAAGTTCCCAGAGCGTGTTGTGACCAAAGCTGTTAAAAACATGTTGCCTGGCAACCGTTTGAGCCGCGTTCAAATGACCAATCTGCGCGTCTATGTTGGGGCAGAGCATCCGCATGAAGCGCAAAATCCAGAAGTTCTGGACGTTAAAGCCATGAACGCCAAAAACACGCGGAGCCAGTCATGACCGAAGAAATCAAATCACTCGACGATCTGAATCAGGTTGTAGAGGGCGTTGCTGCCCAACCCGTTGCCACAGCCGATACATCTGCTGCCGAGGCCGTTGAAGCCGCGATCCTGCGCGAACCTGTTCGTGACTCATTGGGCCGGTCCTATGCGACTGGTAAACGTAAAGATGCCGTTGCCCGCGTCTGGATCAAACCTGGCTCCGGCAAAGTGACCGTCAATGGCCGCGACATGGCGAAATATTTCGCCCGTCCGGTTCTGCAAATGATCCTGCGTCAGCCGTTTACAGTTGCTGGTGTTGAAGGTGAATTCGACGTGATCGCCACTGTCAAAGGCGGCGGTCTGTCGGGTCAAGCCGGTGCGGTCAAGCACGGTATTTCCAAAGCATTGCAAGTGTATGAACCATCCCTGCGTGGCGCGTTGAAGTCTGCAGGCTTCTTGACCCGCGACAGCCGCGTTGTGGAACGTAAGAAATATGGCCGCCGCAAAGCGCGTCGTAGCTTCCAGTTCTCGAAACGCTAAGTTTCGCGTATGCGAATTCAAAGGGCTGCTAGAAATGGCGGCCCTTTTTTATGCGCTTTCAAGATATCGTGAAATTTGGCGCTTGAGCCGAGCGTCTAGGTTCTATTGATCCGGTGCAATAAGGCCAAGCCCGCGCAGGTAAATACCGATGCCGCTTTCTAGCAGTTCTTCGGCGGGAAACGGGCTTTGGGTGCCGGGGGATCCACGGGCAAACAGCTCAACCACACCGTGGCTCATCGCCCAGATATGGGCTGCCACCATCGAGGCGGGAGGGCGTCGGTCGATTGGCATTTGCAGCGTCAATTGCGCGGCGGCCTGATCCAGTTGGCCAAGCGCGTGGTTTGCGGCCAACGCCAGATCGGAATTGCGATTGATCGAGATGTCGCTCTCAAACATCGCCACGTAATGCCCCGGATATTTGCGTGCAAAGGCGAGGTAGGCCCGTCCGGTGCTTTCAAATGCCTGCAAGCCAGAGCGGTTTTTGCCAAGCGCATATTCCATCAGATCACCGAATATTCGATAGCCTTCTAGGGCTGCGCCTGCGATCAGGTCTTCGCGGCCCTCAAAGTGGCGGTAAACGGCGGCAGGGGTGACGCCGGCCTGTTTGGCGGCCTCCGATAAGGTGAAGCCGTTTGGGCCCTTTTCCTCGATCAATTTGACAGCCGCATCAATCAATGCACTCCGCAGATTACCGTGATGATAGCCGCGTTTGCGCATTTACCGCCTGTCCTGTTCTATTGAATTCATCAGGTTTACCGAACACATTTCTTCCAAAACGCGGCCTCGGCCAACCGGATGAATATGTGTTATTTTGTTGCTACAGGACACGCTTTACTCCACCCACATTTCCGGACCACCACATATTTTGTCATCTGGCGGGCAGGCGATGCTCGCATCTTTGCCCTCATAGTCAATTTGGTCCAGCACAGCGCGAATGGTGGCAATACGGGCGCGGCGTTTATCGTCAGAGCGGATGATGGTCCACGGTGCATTTTCATTGTGGCTGCGTGCGAATGTCTCTTCAATAGCGTCGGAATAGGCATCCCAGCGTTTCAATCCCTCAACGTCAATCCAGCTTAGTTTCCATTGCTTTAGCGGGTCTTTTTCACGTGAAAGGAAGCGTCGTAACTGTTCAGCACGACCAACATTCAGCCAGATTTTGACAAAATGGATGCCCTCGTCTACCAGCATTTCCTCGAACTCTGGCAGTTGCCAGAAAAAGCTGACACGCTGTTGCGGTGTGCAAAACTCAAATACATGCTCAACCACGCCGCGGTTATACCACGATCGATCAAACAGGGTGATCTCACCGCCCGCAGGCAGGTGCGAAATGTAGCGCTGGAAATACCACTGCGTTGTCTCTCGATCCGAGGGTTTGGGCAGCGCCACCACATTGGCAATCCGTGGATTAAGATTTTCACGTATCCGTTTGATTGCGCCGCCTTTTCCGGCAGCATCACGTCCCTCAAACACCACAGCAACACGGGCGTTGGTGGCTTTGACCCAAGCCTGACATTTGACCAGTTCGATCTGCAAGGCAGCCATGGTCTCGTCATAGTCTTGGGTCTTCATCCGCTTGGTGTAAGGATAGCTGGTGGTGATGATATCTTTCTTGCCACCATTTGCAATGGCGTCGCGCACCGCATTTGGCGCGTCCTTATCAAAGAATTTCGAGATAGCACCGTCAAATGGCAGGCTCATATCAGGCTCCTTTGGGTTATCCACGTAAATCGGTTGTCTGTTGGCCAATCTTATCCAAATCAAACGGCGTGGTCAGGTATATTTCACTGATCCAGTTGGTATAGAGCAAATGCCCGTGACTGCGCCAACGGTTTTGCGGCGGCTGGGTCGGGTCATCATTGGGGTAATAATTGACAGGCACATTGATCGGCTTTCCGGCCGTAACATCGCGATCATATTCAGCCTTCAGGCTGCCTGTGTCATATTCAAAGTGGTTAAAAATATAGAGCGCCCTATGCGCTGCATCCTCAACCAGACAGGGGCCAACCTCGTCACTGCCTAGCAGTGTTACCAGACCCTCGCGAGCGTCAATTTCGCTACGTTTCATTTCGGTCCACCGACTAACGGGAATCACACAATCATCAGAGAACCCCCGAAGATAAGGCGAGGCCGCGCGCAGGTTTTGGTGACGAAAACATCCAAACGCCTTGGCGTCCAACATGTGTTTTTGCACGCCGTGGAAATGGTTAATCATCGCCATCCCGCCCCAACAAACTCCGAACGAAGAATGCACGTTGGTTTGGGTCCATTCAAAGATCTCGCAAAGCTCGTCCCAATAGGTGACATCATCAAAGGGCAGATGTTCAATCGGTGCCCCTGTGATGATCAGCCCATCAAATTTCTGGTCTCTAATAGATTGAAACGACTGATAAAACTCGCCCATATGTGAGGCAGATGTAGTTTTACTGCGGTGCTCCGACATCCGAATCAAGGTCAGTTCCAACTGTAGCGGGGTCGCGCCGATCAGGCGTGCGAACTGGGTTTCGGTGGCGATTTTTTGCGGCATCAAATTCAGTAGGGCAATTTTCAGAGGGCGGATATCCTGAAGGTCCGCATGTTTGCGACTCATCACCATCACGCCTTCATTTGTCAGGGTCTCGTAGGCGGGCAGGTTAGACGGGATTCTTAGAGGCATTGCAAAATCCTAATGAGCGACAGAAATGGCCGCCCCGATCAGGGCGTCAAAATCATCCGGTGTGGCCACGTTCGCGACATCCTCGGCGCGCACGGTCACACCCCAATTGTCAGCCATTGCCTGATAGCGTGGCTGGCGATGCGACAGGGCTTCGGCATAGCCCCAACGGATGAAATCATCGGGGTCAACTTGCGCTTCGGAACAGCCTTTTATCTCGAGATATCGTTGCCACATATCGTGCATGATCTCGGGTGGGTAATACATCGGTTTTGGGGTACTGTTAAACCGTTCAACCAGTTGATCGGCATGGGCATCACTACCCTTGATCCAGACCAACAACAGGGTGTCCGACAAATGGCGCAGCACTGGATCATTGGGGTTATCAGGCTCCACCACCTCGCAGATCGATCCGCCTGTGTCGCAAATGAAATTGTCATATTTATAGAGCGTATGCGAGCGGTCAACGAAATACCCGGTGTCACTGAGCGCGTTGATCTCGGCGGTGCGGTGCTGATCTTGACGCTCCATATAGTCTTCAAACGCCAAGCCACCTTTGGCGGGGTCACCGGGTTTGCCCAGATAACTGGACAGCGGTGTCAAATTGCCAAAGCTGATGTTCGAGGAAATATCAATGCTGTCGGTGCGTAAAAGCCCAGCCAGAAACGGATTTTTCATCGCCTCGCGTTTTAGGTTATCAATGATGTATTCGCCCATATAGCGGGTGCCGATCCGGTAATCGACCGAGTAGTGAAACCAGCTTCCGCTGGCTCGCAATGCATTTGCGACATGGGTTTTGCCAAGGCCCGACATGCCAAACAGCGCCACGCGCTTGTGTTTGGCGTTGTTCCAGTCTGCGGCGGATTTGTAGATCATCATTTTGGCCCTGTGATTGGTGTTGTTCTTTGGTAGCCAGCCAGCCGCATAGGGTCAATTGATATTGGGGTTTTGCGAGGCCCTGATATTTATGTAATTGGCCGCAAAAATGACCACAGCGCCCAGAAACACCAGTGCATCCAGCGGTTCGTTATAAAACAGCGCACCAACGATGGCGATCAACGGCAGTCGGGCAAAATCGAATGGCATGACGGTGCTGGCGGGTGCAATTGTCAGGGCGCGGGTGATGCAGAAGTGGGCCAGCAAGCCACCGATGCCAATCAGAATCAGCCACGGCCATGTCGCGGAAGACGGGGCCTGAATGTCACCGTCATATCCGGCGCAGATCAGGCCAAAAACCGATTGAAGCACCACCAGCCAGAACAGAATGTTGGTTGATGTGGTTTTGCGTGTCAGTTTTTTGGTGAAAATTGCGGTGCTGGCAAATCCGATGGCCGAAAGGGCGGCGGCAATCAGGCCCCAGTCCAATGTGTCGGTAGACGGGCGGGCCACGATCAGCACGCCGATAAACCCCATAAGCCCTGCCAACATGCGGGCTTTGGTTAACCGTTCGCCCAACAACAGCGGTGACAAGGCGATCACCCATAAGGGGGATGTAAACTCCAGCGCAAAAACTTGTGCCAGCGGGATGACCGTTAGGGCAAAGTACCACAGGATTTGGCCTATGAAATGGCTGATATTCCGGATCAAATGGGTGGAAAACTGTTGGGGGTTAATCTGCGGTAATGTGCCTGCGACCCCGCCAATTGCTACAACAATCACAACACCGATCAAGGAACGATAAAGCAGCAATTCAAACGTATCCAGCTCAAAACTGACGGCCCGCCCCGCCACAGCCATGGACGAAAACGACACAATCGCCCCGATCATCCAGAGCGCGGCGCGCAAAGTTGGGCTGGCTGGCATCAATTGATCTCGTGAATGCGATAGCTGCGGGGAATGCCTTCGGTGATGCGTGCCCAGTCGCTGGCTTTGGTACGGGTTTGATGTTGATCAAAATCGGCGCGGTTGGCAAATATTTCGGCCACATTAAATCGGCCCGCGTGCTGCGGATCAGGGCTGACATCAAAACTGATGCACCCTGCCTCAAGCCGCGTCAGGCGGATGTGTTCGGGCAGGGCGGCGCTGATTTCATCCAAACGATGTGGTGGCACGTCAATATGCCCCGTCAACTGGATTTGTTTTTGTGATGTCATTTTTGTTCCATAAATATCCGCGCCGCAGGCATTGAAACTTTTATGCGCTTCGCGCGAGGATATTTACGGAACCGAAATTATGCAATTGTTAACCAGAATCATCCTAAGGTTTTTACACGGTACAGGCGGGGACGCCGATGACCGTGAACAGAAATGACATCCTGGCCCTAGGTTTGGTCAGGATGTTTTTGCACTCTATTCCCACTCAATGGTGCCCGGTGGTTTGCTGGTGATATCATAAGTGACACGGTTGATGCCTTCGACTTCGTTGATGATACGGGTGGCCGTTTCGCCTAGGAATTCATGACTGAACGGATAATAGTCTGCGGTCATGCCGTCGACTGAATTGACCGCCCGCAGCGCACAGGCAAAATCATAGGTGCGTCCGTCGCCCATCACGCCCACAGTACGAACGGGTAGGATCGCCACAAAGGCTTGCCAGATTTCATCATATAACCCGTGTTTACGGATCTGGTCGATGTAGACCGCATCGGCTTTGCGTAAAATTTCCAGCTTTTCGCGGGTGATTTCGCCGGGGCAACGGATGGCAAGGCCGGGACCTGGAAACGGATGACGCCCGATAAAGGACGCAGGCAAGCCCAGTTCGCGGCCCAATGCACGCACCTCGTCTTTGAACAATTCGCGCAACGGCTCGACCAAATCCATGCCCATCTTTTCGGGCAAACCACCAACATTGTGATGGCTTTTGATCGTCACGGAAGGGCCACCGGAAAATGAAACGCTCTCAATCACATCAGGATACAAAGTACCTTGGGCTAAAAACTTGGCCCCGCCAACTTCGCCTGCATGTTTTTGGAACACATCAATGAACAGCTTTCCGATGATTTTGCGCTTGGTTTCGGGGTCGGACTGGCCGTCCAGTTCGCCCAAAAACAGGTCTTTCTCGTCGGCATGGATCAGCGGCATATTGTAATGATCGCGGAACATTTCGACCACTTCTTCGGCCTCGTTCTGGCGCAGCAACCCGTGGTCAACAAAAACGCAGGTCAACTGATCGCCAATCGCCTCATGAATCAGCACCGCCGCAACTGACGAATCAACCCCGCCAGACAGCCCGCAAATCACCTTTGAATCACCAACTTGTGCGCGGATTTTGCGGATCGCTTCTTCGCGGTAAGCACCCATCGTCCAATCGCCGCGAAATCCGGCCAACTTGACGAAATTCTCGTAAAAACGCGCGCCGTTGGGTGTGTGGTGCACTTCAGGATGGAACTGGACGGCGTAAAAGCCGCGCGACACATCGGCCGTAATGGCAAAGGGCGCATTTGGCGAGGTGCCGTATACCTCAAAACCGGGGGCGATTTTGGCGACGTGATCGCCGTGGCTCATCCAGACCTGTTCGCGGTCCTCATCACCTGCAAACCAGCCATCGAGCATCGACATATGATCCAGCGTTGGGGTGACATAGGCGCGGCCATATTCCGCTGTGCCATGTCCACGTTCAACCAATCCGCCCAGCATATGCATCATAACCTGCTGGCCGTAACAAATGCCCAAAACAGGCACGCCCAAATCAAACAGGCTGGCGGGAGGGCGCGGCGATCCATCATCAATGACGCTGGAGGGGCCACCCGACAGGATCACGGCTTTTGGCGCAAAATCGACCAGAAAACTATCACTCACCTTATTAAAGGGGTGGATTTCGCAATAGACGTTTAACTCGCGCAAGCGACGCGCAATCAGCTGCGTCACTTGTGAGCCAAAGTCGATGATAAGGAGGCGGTCATGCTGTGTATCTGTCATGATCTGGCAATAGGCTGCGGGGGCGGGTTTATCAAGTGGGCGCATGTCGCTTTCCCCCCTGAATAGCCGGATTTTGCGCCTGATCGCGTTGTGCATTGGCATATGTTGGGCAAGACAGGTATCAACACGTGTATATTTTCGGGGAATCGACTGATGACAGAAGAACGGGCAAATCGGCGCACACGCGGCGGCGGTGGGGCAGCACGACGGGCTGAACGCACAGCGGTTAAAATTGACGCGGCGAAGTATATCGAGCGCAAAATTCCCAACCTCGAGATGCTAGACGACGCAGCCCTTGATATCATTGAGCATAACGCAGAGACCATTTTGGAAGAGGTCGGCGTTAATTTTGTCGACAACCCGCAAGCGCTGGAAATTTGGCGCAAGGCAGGTGCACGTGTAGAGGGTGAGCGGGTGTTTATCCCGCGTGGTCTTGCGCGCAAATTATGCGAAACCGCGCCTGCCAAATTCACCCAGCATGCCCGCAACCCCGAACGCAATGTTGAAATTGGTGGTGATACTTTGGTATTGGCACCGGTTTACGGCCCGCCATTTGTGCGCGACGCCGATGGTGGGCGGCGCTATGCGACGATGGATGATTTTCACAAATTCGTAAAGCTTGGCTATATGTCGAAATACCTACACCATTCCGGCGGCACTGTTTGCGAGCCGACTGATGTGCCGGTGAACAAGCGGCATCTGGATATGCTGCATGCGCATATGGTTTATTCGGACAAGCCGTTTATGGGGTCCGTGACGGAACCGTCGCGTGCGCAGGATTCCGTTGAGATGTGTGAAATCCTGTTTGGTAAGGATTTCGTGCAGGAAAACACGGTGATGACATCGTTGATCAACGTGAATTCGCCGCTGACCTTTGATTCTATCATGATGGGTGCGATGGAGATTTATGCGCGCAACAATCAGGCCTGTATTGTGTCGCCGTTTATTGTCGGGGGTGCGATGTCGCCGGTTTCGGTGATGGGCACGCTGACCCAGGTATTGGCCGAAGTTCTGGCTGGCATTGCCTATAACCAATTGATCCAGCCTGGTGCGCCTGTGATTTTTGGCTGCTTTGTGACGTCGATTGATATGAATTCGGGGGCACCGACTTTTGGCACACCAGAAGCTACACAAATCCTTAACGGTGCAGGGCAGTTGGCCCGTCGTCTTAACCTTCCGTATAGATCTGGGGGCGGACTTTGTGGCTCAAAACTGCCAGATGCGCAGGCTGCGTACGAAACTGCGCACACTCATAACGCGGCTCTTTTGGGCGGTGTTAACTTTATGCTGCACGCTTGCGGCTGGCTTGAAGGCGGTTTGGTTTCCAGCTTTGAAAAGTTTGTTATGGACGCGGATCAACTGGGTATTCTGCACCGTCTGGCGGCAGGTGTTGCCACCGACGAGAACGCCCAAGCGATGGGGGCCATCCGTGAAGTTGGCCCGGGGGGACATTTTCTGGGTTGTGAACATACCCAAGCCAATTTCAAAGAAGCGTTTTGGCGCACGGATCTGCTGGACTACAAACCATTTGAGACATGGGACGAAGAGGGCGCGCGGGACACCCAGACGCTGGCCAAAATTCGGGTTGCCAAATTGTTGAATGATTATCAGCAACCCCCGCTGGACCCAGCAATTGCAGAGGCGTTGAAGGCCTACATCGAAGCCAAGAAGGCTTCGATGCCTGACGCAATGGTTTAAAATCGGCGTTTAAGACAGCTTGGTACGGGCCTGCATAAGGCGTACTTCGCCCATCAATGCGATTAGAATAGAAACGTGACGGGCGATGCTATAACTGGCGTCGCCCGTTGTGCGTTTGTCTTCCAGCACGGTTTCTTCTGACATCAGTTTTGCGACTGCCTGTGCGGGGGAGGGCATTGATGTCGATCTGATCAATCTTTGTAGATCGCGTTTACGGCTGTAATCGACCATCCCGAAGCGGGCGGCGCGAATTAAAAGGCGTGGACGATGCAGGGTTTTTAGCAAGCTCAGCAGATCGGTCATTGGGTACAACTCCTTGGTAAGGTTAACCCTATAGTGGCACAATCTAGACGTGTGTTGCGTATTGTTGCCAATGCCCGAACGCAGGTTTCAGAAAGGTTTATATTTTCACGATAATAGTAGGGATCGTTACGTTCGTTAACCATCGCGTAACACTCGTGACCAAAGCTATCACGCATAATAGGGCACAACGTGAAGGAGAGTATAAATGGGGGGGCAAACGCAACATAGCGCAGCACATACAATCCCGAAGTGGGTGCCAAAGGCGGCACAACGTTATTTGCAACATACACAACAAGGCATATCGATCCGTGCGGTGGCGCGGGATGCGGGGTGTCATGCCTCGACAGTTCTGCGCCAGATACGCCGCTATGAAAATCGGCGTGACGATCCGTTGGTTGATGAAGCCCTGCGCCAACTTGGACACGAGCATTTTCCATCTCAACTTAGCAAGACAACCAAGGAGACGCCCGCAATGAGCGCACCAATCCGTCATACCGAACTGAAAACTGACGATGCCACCTTGAATCGCGAAGGCCGCCGTATCTTGCGCCGCTTGTGCGAAACGGGGGCTGTGTTGGCGATTGCCCCTGAAATGGAGAAGGCCGTGGTGGTGCGGGATCTGCCCAGCGGTGAAACCACCCGCACCGCCGTGGTTGACCGGCAAGTTGCCCAAGCGATGGCGCTAAAAGACTGGATTGCCTGTGTCAAATCGGGACGAATTGCGCGTTATGGCATCACCACGGCGGGACGCGCGGCGCTGAAACGCTTGTTGGCCGAGGTGGAAAAAACCAGCGCTGGTTTTGCCGAAGCATCGGCGCAATTTGGCGATCAGCACCGTGTTTGGGGGGAAAAAACCGTCTCGGATGGCGGCACACGGCGCGCGGTGCGCTATAACGTGGCGGAATCGCCACTGGCGGCCTTGGCGCGGCGCAAAGACAAAAACGGCGAGCGGTTTTTGAGTGACGGGCTGGTTGCGGCAGGTGAAAGACTGCGCGAAGATTTCGAGTTGGCGCAAATGGGGCCGCGGGTCTCGCAAAACTGGGAACGGTTCTTGACCGGGGGCTCGCGGGGCGGTTTTGCCAATGACAGCGGGGTTGGTGACGGACCATCTGGCGCGCGTGAACGGGTTTCCGTAGCCCTAAAGGATCTGGGACCGGGGCTGGGCGACGTGGTGCTGCGCTGCTGTTGCTATCTTGAAGGGATGGAAACCGCCGAGCGGCGCATGGGGTGGTCGGCACGGTCGGGCAAAATTGTGCTGCGGATCGCGCTGCAACGTTTGAAAGCGCATTACGACGAGACATACGGGCCTCATGGGCCAATGATCGGTTAGGATCAAAAAGAAACCCCGACACATGATCGGGGTTTCTTTTTGTCATCAGGCGTTAGCCTTTTGTCAGATATTTCAACACGGTTTCTGGCGAGGATTCGCCGTAGGGATCATCCTCGCGGTTGTCTTCACGGCCCGGCTCTTCAAACCAAGCCTCTACCACGCCATTGTCGATCACCGCCGCATAGCGCCAAGAGCGCATGCCGAACCCAACGTCGTATTTGGCAACCAACATGCCCATCAGACGGGTGAACTCACCTGAACCATCGGGAATGACTTTGATATTCTTGATGCCTTGTGACTCGGCCCATTTGTTCATCACGAATGAGTCGTTCACCGACAGACAATAGACTTCGTCGATGCCTTTGGCTTGGAAGTCGGCAAAGCCGTTCTCATAGCCTGGCAATTGGTAGGTGGAACATGTCGGGGTAAAGGCACCGGGCAGGGCGAACATCACAACGCGTTTGCCTTTGAAATAATCATCAGTTGTCTTGTCTTCCCACTTGAACGGGTTGTCGCCGCCGATGCTTTCGTCGCGCACGCGGGTATGGAAGGTAATCTGAGGTAGGGTTACGCCAGCTTTCATAATCATGTTCCTTTGATTTTTGTTGTGCATTCGTTGCTGATAAAATGGCCAATTGCTTCTTATTCTAATTCTAATCTGTCTTCAAATGGGAAAAGGGCCGTTTCAGACAAAAAAACGGCCTTTGAGTATCAAAGTAGCCGCCTGTGGGCTGCCCATTAGTCGGCTGCGCGCGTTAAGCCAGTCTTGAACCCGATACCAGCGAGTGCCCCACCGACAAGTGGGGCTGCAATGAACACCCAAAGGTCTGCCAGTGCTTTACCACCAACAAAAAGAGCGGGTCCGATTGAACGGGCAGGGTTCACCGAAACGCCGGTGACGTTAATTCCGACAAGGTGAATCGCGGCCAAGGTTAAGCCAATCACCAGACCAGCCATCGCGGCAGGCGAGCCTTCTTGGGTTGCGCCCAGAATGACAGTGACGAAAACGAATGTCGCAACCAACTCGAAAATTAGCGCGGCCGTCAGGTTATATTCGCCCAGATAGCCCGCGCCGTAACCGTTTTGGCCCAAACCATTGCCGACCACAGTATAGTCAGCTTTACCTGTGGCGATCAGCATGATGACCAGTGCTGCAACGATGGCACCGGCGATTTGCGACAGAGAATAGCGCACGAACTCAGCAGGGCTCATGCGGCCGGCGGCGACCATACCCAAGGAGACCGCCGGATTTAGATGGGCACCCGAAATTGCACCGATTGAGTAGGCGGCGGCCACAATTGACAGGCCGAATGCCAGCGAAATGCCCATCATTCCGATGTGCTCGCCCATCAATACGGCCGCGCCACAGCCGAAAAACACAAGAATAAAGGTGCCAAAGCCCTCTGCGATCATTTTTTTCATTGGTTGAATTCCCTCGTTTATTTGTTACTAGTCGTGTAAATATACGCGTCCTCAACGGCGCATTGGTAGGTGCGTGTCTACCGATTTTAGAATGCGAAAATAGGGGAATATCTGATGCGAGACCTCAAAATTCCAGAACAACGTCATCCGGAAAAGGCCCGCAAGCCGGACAATGCCCAACCGAAAAAACCCAGCTGGATCAGGGTGCGTGCGCCCGGTGGTGCAGGCTATGCTGATACTCACAAGATTATGCGTGAACACGGGCTGGTCACGGTTTGCGAAGAAGCGGGCTGTCCGAATGTTGGGGAGTGTTGGAATCAGGGCCACGCCACCATGATGATCATGGGCGAAGTTTGCACGCGAGCCTGTAGTTTTTGTAACATCGCCACCGGTAAACCACCTGAAGATCTGGATGTTTTTGAACCGGGCCGCGTTGCGGATGCGGTGAAAAAGCTGGGGCTAAAACATGTGGTGATCACATCCGTGGATCGCGATGATGTCGAGGATGGCGGGGCTGAACATTTCGCCCAAACCATCCGCGCGGTTCGTCGCCAATCCCCTGAAACCACAATTGAAATCCTGACCCCCGATTTCCTGAAATGTGCGCCTGAGGTGCTGGAAATCGTGGTGGCCGCCAAGCCAGATGTCTTTAACCACAATCTGGAAACCGTGCCGGGCCTTTATCCCGAGGTGCGGGCCGGGGCGCGATATTTCCATTCCTTGCGCTTGTTGCAACGGGTCAAGGAACTGGATCCGACGATGTTCACCAAATCCGGTATCATGGTGGGCTTGGGCGAAAATGAATTGGCGGTGCGCCAAGTGATGGATGATATGCGGGCGGCTGATGTGGATTTTCTGACCATCGGGCAGTATTTGCAACCAACGCCAAAACACCACGCAGTGGAGCGGTTCGTGACACCGGAAGAGTTCAAATCCTACGAAAAAGCCGCCTATGGCAAAGGGTTCTTGATGGTTTCGGCGACGCCTTTGACGCGTTCCAGCTATCATGCTGGCGATGATTTTGCGCAGCTTCGAGACGCACGTTTGGCAAAACACGGGCAAGCCTAAGTTTACACATTTCTAAATGAATTCAAAATCTAAGGGAGAGAACGATGACCAATCTAACCAGACGCCAATCACTTGCACTTATGGGGGCTGCTGCTGCCGTTCCGATGATGTCGGCACCTGCCTTTGCCAACACAAAACTGAAGGTCGGTGCGCTGCGCTTTACCAGCCACTCGGCCAGTTTTGTTGCGCTTGAGCGCGGTTATTTCGCCGAAGAGGGGCTAGATGTCGAATTTGAATTCTTCCAGGCTGCCCAACCGATGGCCGTTGCGATTGCCTCTGGCGACGCGGATTACGCTGTTACGGCGATTTCTGGTGGCTTGGTGTCATTGGCCGAAAAAGGCGCGGCCAAAGTGATCGGCGGAGCATTGTCCGAAGAGCCCGGCATTGATGGTCAGTTGATCTTGGCCAGCAACGCGGCGTTTGAGGCCGGTCTGACTGATCCGAGCAAGCTGGATGGCAAAACCTTCGGCATGACGCAACCCGGTTCAAGCTTCCATTACATGGGGTCCAAAATTGCGGCTGCCGAGGGTGCCAGCATGAGCTTCAAGCCGTTGAACAAAGTCGGTGCCATCATTGGTGCGCTGAAATCCGGCCAGATTGATGCCTGGTCGATTGTGCCACATATAGCCAAGGCTTTGGCCGGCGGCGGCGCTGTTCAGGTCATCGGCAAAGTGTCTGATTACCTTCCAAATTATCAGGTTACCACTGTGTTCACGTCGGCCGCAAATGCGGCCAATGAGCGGGCCAAAACCGAAGCCTTCTTGCGGGCATTCTCACGTGGCGCGGATGATTTCAACGCAGCACTTGTGGATAAAACCGCAGGCGATGATGCGGCAATGGACATGGTCAATCTGGTGCATAAATATGTTTACGCCGACAAACCGATTGAAAAGGCCGAAAAATCCATTCGCAATGGCGCAATGCGGATCAATGCGGGTGCTGCTTTGAATAAGGCGTCCGTAGCGGATCAACTGAACTGGTTCAAAGCCGAGGGCATGGTCAAAGCCGGTGTCGAGTATGAAACACTGGTTGATGACAGCTATGTCAAGACCATGATGTAAACGGATCGGGGGTCGCAACTGGCCCCCATATCCACCCGAATGGATCTGAAAATTGACGCCCTAACGCACCGGTATGGGCCAACCGAGGTGCTCGCAGATATCAATCTGGTGATCCCCACAGGGCGCATTATCTGCGTGGTGGGGCCGTCCGGTTGTGGCAAATCCACTTTGCTGCGTTTTATCGGCGGGTTAGAGCAGCCAACCTCGGGGCAGGTATTACAATTGTCTGATCCGCCCGCGGACAGCCTGAACCCGTTTACCTTTGTATTTCAAGACTTTGCGCTGCTACCTTGGCGTACCGTGGATGGCAACGTGCGGCTGGTTCTTGAAGATCACGGGCTGGGCAAGTCAGTGGTGGACCGTATCGTCACAGACGTTTTGGCCCGCACTAAACTGGCGGATTTTGCCGACGCACTGCCCAAAAACCTATCCGGTGGCATGAAGCAGCGGGTCGCCATCGCGCGCGCCCTGGCGGTGCGCCCTGCAGTGTGGTTGATGGATGAGCCGCTGTCAGCCCTAGATGCGCAAACACGCGAGTTGTTGATGGATGATCTGGTCGGCCTGTGGTTGCGCCAACCGTTCACGGCCGTCTATGTCACCCATAATCTGGCCGAGGCCGTGCGGTTGGGCCATCGCATTGTTGTACTGTCCCGTCGCCCCGGAAAAATTCGAAAAATCATTGATATTGACGTCCCCCTTGGGGATCGCCACGCAGGCGATGCAGCCTTGACCGAGATCGAACAAGAGCTGTGGCATTTGATGCGCGATGAGGCCGAGGCAGCGGATCAGGAGTTGATCACATGAACAAACCTGTGCCCTATCGCGGCGGTGGATTTCGCCCCACCCGCATTCGCGGTCTTGGGCTGTTTGTGTTCATCGCGCTGTTGTTGATCGCCGAGTGGGGCACGCGGGCAGGCTGGATCACCAACCTGACCCTACCGCGCCCGTCAGATGTGATCCGCACCCTGTATGATTTGGCGGCATCCGGCATGTTATGGACCCATCTCGGCCCGTCATTGGGGCGCTTGGCGGTTGGCGCGTTCCTTGGTGCCGGGGTCGGCGTTTTGGTCGGTGTGGCTATAGGATTATCCAGCGTAATGCGAGCCGGATTGGTGCCTTTGGTGGCGGCCCTTTTTCCGATCCCGAAAATCGCTTTGTTGCCGTTGTTTGTGATCTGGTTTGGCATTGACGAGATGTCAAAATACGCGCTGATTGCCTTTGGCACCTTCACCCCCACCGTGGTCGCCACCTACGGGGCTGTCGATAATGTGGACCGCACTTTGATCAGCATGGGGCAAAGCTTTGGGCTGACCCGCGCCAGTATCATCCGAAAAATCGTGCTGCCCGGTGCCATGCCTGGTATCCTGTCCGGTTTGCGGATTTCATTGGCGATTGCCATCATCCTGCTGACGGCTGCCGAAATGATCGGCGCGGAATACGGCATTGGGGCCTACATCCTGCAGGCCGGTGCACTCTACGATCTGGAGCGGCTGTTCGCGGGGGTGGCGATGCTGTCGTTTCTGGGGGTTTCGCTGAGCTTTGTGCTGGGCAAAATCGAGGCCCACGTGCTGCGCTGGCGGATTTAGTCTGTCACGATTCCGGCTGAAACGAGCGTGTGTCTGTCGGGAAACCAGATATCTTGATGCTCGGCTTGAAACATCGCCGCAATGAACGCCTCCGACACGCCGCGCGCCCTAAAAAAGGCACGGTCTTTTTCCTGTTCAAAGGCCGTGTTCAGCACCTGAACGCTGCTGGTTTGCAGATATTGGTGAAATCCTAGCTGGCCACCGTCCAGCAGGTGACGCTGTTCGCCTGCCAAAAATATCGACGTGCAGGCCGAGGCGCAGCGGCCCGCGACTTCGGTGTTTATATTTTGTTCAATCAAGGCATTGGCGATGGCACGGGCGGCGAATACCCGTCCGCCGTCACTGTTCAGGCGCAAAGTAGTATAGGGGTTTTCGGGCACCTCCAAAAGTGCCAGCAGGGCTGTGTGGGTCCGAAAGCCAACAAAGCTGTCGATCAAAATTGTATCACCCAGTACCTCCAATTGGACCTTTTGCGGCTCGGGAATCGGGTTGGCTCCAGCCGTGGTCGAAATCATCGACGTCATATTGACCACCATCACCAACGCCGCCGCGATCGAGCCCCCGTAGCAGCCCCAATAAAGGATCATATCGCCGCCACCTTTCAGGTTGCGCTCACAAGATCGCAGCGTGCCGACAATCTGCCAGATCAGGGTCACGCCAGCCATCGCAATGATCAAGGCCACCACTGCAAAGGGCAGCGTGGCCGGCAGCGCGCCAAACAGGAAATCCAAGGCAATGCCAAGCCCGATTAATATTCCGACCAGGGAAAATCGGGTCGGCAACAGTCCACGCCAATGGTTGATTGCGAAGTGATGCATTTGACCAGTTTAGCCGTTTTACAAGGCAAAGTCAGCAGCCCCGTTTGCAAATGCGCAGCAGTTCAGCGGGTGATTTTATCGCGGCGCGGCAGCTCCATCTGCATCCAGTCAGGCACCCCGATCCAGCGTTCAATGGCAAACAGGATCAGACAAATCACAACGATGCCAATCACCAGTTTCACCCGCTTTTCACCGGGTGGTTTTCTGGCCCATTTGGACATTCGAAGCAGGTGACGTGGATTAAACATGACCCTATTCTATCCGATCAAGGAAACAAACACAGCCATGAATCGAAAATCCGACCAACACATCACAAAATGGACTGATCAATAAAGGTCAATGGCTTGAACGGGGTTAGAACGTCCAGCCCAACATCACCTCGACAACAGGGGAGGGTGATGTATCATAATCCACTGCGCTTGCCTTGAGATAAGCATTTTTCAGGAAATCATACTGCACCCCCAAACCGTAGAAATTTCGCCCACCACCAACATCTGCATGTCCAAGTGAACCTGTCACGGTCAGCGCGTCTCTGATAGTATAATCTATATAAAGCGACGCCAGTTTCACCCCAAACGGGAACCCGTTGTCGGTATAGGACAGCCCTGCAGTGATCTTGTCCGAGTACCCCTCAAACCCGATGCGATAGGATGTTTCATCAACGGTCCCAACGCTTTGATGCTCAAATCCGCCGTAGATCATATAGTCAATCATGCTGCTGGGCCCTGAAAACGTATGGCTGACAGCCACCGCAAAAGCGTCCAGATCGTTGCCGGATCTTTCAAGGTTATGATAGGAGGCACCGACTTTGGTGTTACCGAAAACCCCGTCATAGCGTATCCCCAACGGAGTCTTGTCGCCAAAAAGATGGAAGTACCCAAGGGCCGAGGCCTGAACGCCGCGAAATTCGATATCGAGGAACGAATTATTGCCGAATTTTGGCTCGGGGAAATAGCCGCGGTCTAAAACAGAACGTGGAACCCCGATTGAAAATTTGCCAATTCCAGTTCCAAACTCCAAGGCCGGATAAAAGGCCGTCTCGTTGGCTGCGTCATTGCCAACCGCATCAATACCCAAACTTACGCCGAACCCCAAACCATTCGCGCTGTCGCCAAGGGTGAAACCCATATCAACATCGCCGCGATATTGGGGGCTGTCAGATGATCCTCTGTCGTAATAGCCAAGCTCGGCATAACCGGTGAAATAGTACCGACTATCTGGCGCTGAAGATTGGGCAAAAGCGCCCGTTGCGGCCAATAGGCTGGCCCCGAGTACACATGCAGTAAACTGTTTCATCAACATTCCCTCCATCATATCACCCTCGCGTTTCAGTAACGCAATTATATACGATTACACGCAGAGCAAGAATGATGTGGGTCAGGTAAACCGCACTTTACCGATGTAAGGCAGATTGCGGTTACGTTGAGCGAAATCAATGCCATAGCCAACTACAAATTCGTCAGGAATTTCAAACCCAACCCAATCGGCGGTGATGTCGACTTCGCGGCGCGATTGTTTGTTCAACAGCGCGATGGTTTTCATATGAGCAGGTTTGCGCGCCTTTAGCATGCCGACCACATGTTTCAGGGTGAACCCCGTGTCGACGATATCCTCGACCAGCAAAACGTCGCGTCCGCCGATTTTACCGCGTAAATCCTTCATGATTTTGACTTCACGGCTTGATTCCATGCTGTCGCCATAAGATGTCGCTTCCAGAAAATCGACCTCAACGGGCAGGTCCAGCTCGCGGACCAGGTCGGCGATAAACACGAATGAGCCGCGCAACAAGCCAACCACAACCAGCTTGTCGGTGCTGTCAAATGCGTCATGGATTTCGCGGGCAAGGTCTTCAATACGGGCGGCAATGGTCTTGGCCGAGATCATTTCATCTATGACATAGGGTCGCGTTGGCATGAGGGATCCCTTGAATTAACCTGTTGAGTATACTTAATGCACAATTGCGTCATAAGGGAACAGAATAAATGCCAACCCAGTCGGAAAAGAAGGTGCTGCCTTATACCGCCGATCAGATGTATGCGTTGGCGAGTGATGTGTTGTCATATCCTGATTTTCTGCCGTGGATTTCGGCGGCGCGCATCCGGTCGCGAAAAGATATGATTGATTACGAGTTGATCGAGGCCGATCTGGTTATTTCATTCAAAGTGTTTCGGGAACGCTTTGGCTCGACGGCTAAGCTATCGCCCGAGGCCAAAACCATTGAAATGAAATATCTGGACGGTCCATTCAAATATCTGGACTCCAGTTGGGGCTTTCGCGATCTGGACGATGGCCGATGCGAAGTTAGTTTCTTTATCGATTTTGAATTCAAAAACGCCATCCTGCAAAAACTGATTGGCGTGGTGTTTAACGAGGCCATAAGGCGCACCATGCGGGCCTTTGAAGACCGCGCAAAAGTGCTTTATGGTTAGTATTGAGTGTCAGATGACTTTGATCTTTGCGTCAACAACTGATCCCATTCACTGAAAGCGGCGAATCTGGCGTTCGCGCGGATCACAGCGAATGACGGCTTTGAGCCCAAAATCACTTTCGACGGTCATGAAATACCGTCGTAGTTATCATCAACTTCGCCGCTCTTCACCGGCGGCATAGCGTGGCAGATCATCAATTGCCGACTGAAATGCGCGACGAATTTCCGACTGACTGAATCGACGATCCCAAAGCTCGGTCATCATATCGAGCATGATATGCTCTAGTGGTTCCAAGTAGTTACTTGGGTTTTCGTCACAAAGAACTCGACATGCTGCCGCGAAGTTGCAGCCGGTGTCTATTGTTTTGGTTACCCACGCAGTTTCGTCGTCCAGTTCCATAATACCAACCTTCATCTAGCCCATACTACATAGTGACCAATTTCGTAGTTAGCTAGCAACAATGACCGGTTTGTCCGCACTGCTGACGTCGGCGGTGATTGCGATGAATGTCCGGTTTGGCTCAGAAATGCTTGACGTTTGGTTCAATGTCGCATGAGGCGGTTCGTTGATAGGATTGAGATAACCCGCTGTGTTGATGCAACGGTGTGCGAAGTTCCACAACAAGTGTCTACGAGGCGTGATCATACGCCCGTTCGCCGTGTACTTCGATATCCAATCCATTGACCTCGACCTCATGGGACACGCGGATCGGGGTGATGAGACTGACCAGTTTGATCAACACATAGGTCACAACCAGGGTAAACACGCCGACAATCACCAGCCCGCCCAGTTGGGCCACCCATGTTCCAGCCCCAAATACAGCGATCATTATGATGCCAAAGATTCCACCAACACCATGCACGGCGAACACATCCAGCGTGTCGTCGATGCCAGATTTGTTGCGGATCAGGTTGACGAATTCCTGACACAGGATGCCAGCTACGGCACCAATCAGCAGCGCTTCAAGCGGGCCTACGTATCCAGATGCTGGCGTGATCGAGGCCAGCCCCGCGATGGTGCCCGTGACAAGGCCAACCAACGAGGCGCGGCCATATTTGATTTTCTCCCACAGCGCCCATGTTAATGAGGCTGCTGCGGCAGAAATATGCGTTACCGTGATGGCCATTGCCGCCCCGCCATCCGCCGCCAGTTGCGACCCGCCATTAAAGCCGAACCAACCGACCCACAGCATCCCGGCCCCGATCATCACCATGCCCGGGTTGTGCGGCGGTGTGGTGCGATGTTTGCGCGGCCCAAGGTGGTAGGCGATCATCAAGGCGGCCAGCCCTGCGGTTTCATGCACCACGATTCCACCGGCAAAATCCTTAACGCCCGTGGCCCCAAACAGACCACCATCCGCGAGGAACCCACCGCCCCAAATCCAGTGTGCGACGGGGGCGTAGCACAGCAGCATCCAGAGGCCGGAAAACACCAGAACAAAGCCATAGCCTATGCGCTCAACATAGGCCCCGACGATCAGGGCGGGGGTGATGATGGCGAAGGTCATCTGGAAGGCGAAAAAGGCGATTTCGGGTAGGTTGGAGGCGACGTGTGACGGGCTGTCGGCACTGATGCCCATCATGGCAGCTTTGCCCAAGCCCCCCCAATAACCTGACGTACCCTCGCCAAAGGCAATGGAGTAGCCAAACAGCATCCACAAAACGCTCATGAGGGCTGCGATCGAAAAACACTGCATGAACACGCTCAAAACATTGCGCGCCCTCACCAAACCGCCGTAAAACAGCGCCAGTCCCGGCAGCGTCATAAACAGCACCAAGGCCGTTGCGGTCAAAATCCATGCGGTGTCTGCTGCGTTCATGTCGTGATCCCCCAAAGTGTTGCCCTGCGCTTTGCGGCAATCCGTCAGGTATAGGAAGGGTCAAGCGGATTTAAGGCGGCCGGATTTAGGCCGCGCATAATATCTGGGCGCATATTGCGGCGGTGTGCCTGTTTTATAGGCGCTTTATGAACAGGCGCGTTGCAATAAGGCCAAGGCATGGTCGCGGGCTGCGGCGCGTACCTGGCTACGGCCTAACGCGCCGAATTCTACTGTTTCGATACGGGTTTGCTGGCCTGCCATGGCCAACCCGAAACACACGCGCCCCTCGGGCTTTGGCCCATCACTGCCGGGTCCGGCAATGCCGGTGATCGCAACAGCAAGCGTGGCGGAGGCGTGCGAAAGGGCACCCTCGGCCATTTCTTTGGCAACTTGTTCCGAGACTGCACCGTGATCGTCCAACGTTTTGGGAGACACGCCCAGCATGTTGATTTTGGCATCATTTGAGTAGGTTACGAACCCGCAGATAAACACATCCGATGAGCCTGCCACATCCGTGAGGGTTGCAGCCACCATGCCGCCGGTGCAGCTCTCGGCGGTTGCCACCGTAACGCGGTTGGCGCGACAGCAGGCCAGAACGTCGGCAGCGAGGCTCATCGCATCAGCACCTCGTGGCTGATAACGGCTGCAATGGTCACTACAATCGCCGCCATGACGCCCGCGATTACATCGTCAAACATCACCCCGAAAGCGGTTGATTTGCGGTCCGCCCAGCCCACCGGGCCCGGTTTCCAGATGTCAAATAGCCGAAACATCAAAAATGCCCCGACCCAACCGGGGTAGGGGAATAACCAAGGGTCCATGCCCGCGTGCCACAAGCCACCCGACAGCGGCAGCAGCGCGATCCATTGGCCCGCGACCTCGTCAATCACGATCTCGCTTGGGTCGTGGTTGTCTTTGCCACGGGTCTCGGCCATAGTGGCCCACCAGCCGATGAAAAAAACTGCAATGGTGGCGGCCAACAGGGCCGGAAATCCGCCCGCAACGTGGATCAGATAACCCACTGGTATGGCCGCCGCCGAACCCCAAGTGCCCGGCGCAGGTCGCAGCAATCCAACATAGAAAAACGTGGCAATTAGTTTGCTCATAGTTTCACCAGCGTGACCGTGGCGATTGCAGCAATGCCCTCACCGCGCCCTGTAAAGCCCAGCCGTTCGGACGTGGTGGCTTTGACGCTGACGCGCCCCATGTCCATGGCCATAATCCGCGCCATTTCTTGGCGCATGGTTACAGCATGCGGGCCGATCTTTGGCATCTCGCACACCAACGTGCAATCGGCATTGGAAATGGTGAAGCCGTGATCGGTGGTCATTTTGACCGCATGTTCCAAAAAGATATGCGAGGCGGCTCCTTTCCATTGCGGGTCGGACGGTGGAAAATGCTGGCCAATGTCGCCCATCGCCAGTGCGCCATAGATCGCGTCGGTCACGGCGTGCATTCCAACGTCAGCGTCTGAATGGCCATCCAGCCCATGGTCATGCGGCACAGATACGCCACAGAGTACCACGTGGTCGCCTTCGCAAAACCGGTGCACATCGTACCCGTTGCCCAGCCGTATATCCATATTCTGCTCCAATAGATGCTCAGCGCGCGCAAAGTCGCCCGGGTTGGTGATTTTCATGTTGGCTTCGTCGCCTGCAATGATCGCAACATCCATTCCGTGTGCTAAGGCGACTTCGACGTCATCCGCAGCCCCACCGTTGTGGGCAGCATGGGCCGCAATGATTTCGGTCCGGCGAAACCCTTGTGGTGTTTGGGCGCGAAACAGGTTTTCGCGGGGATGCGGGGCGACGACCTGGCCATCTTTGCCGTGCCAGAGTGCGTCGGTGACGGTCAGGGCAGGGGCTGCGCCTGCATGTGTGGTGAGTGCCGTGATCACCTCAGAGATGATACGCGCCGACACCAAGGGGCGGGCACCATCATGGATCAACACGTTGTCAGTGGTGGCGGCGTTTAGCCCCGCTAAAACCGAAGCATCACGGGTGTCGCCCCCATTGACCAAAGTCAAATCTCCCAAATCCAGTTGGGTCAGTAAATCACGGTCCGCAGGGTTCACCACCAGAATGAGCTGGTTGATATCAGAATGGGTGGCAAAGGCCGCAATCGTGTGCATCAGAACGCTGACCCCGTTAAGGGGCTGGAACTGTTTTGGGGTTTCCCCTCCGGCCCTTAGGCCACGCCCTGCGGCGACGATGATGGCGGTTGTTGTTGTCATGGGAACGGTTTATGTTTTTGCACCGCTGCTGGCAAGGCGGGACAAGAATTGTTCAACAATTCTTAGCAGAATCTTTGAAAGATTTTGTCGCAGCATCGAGCCCCTCATGTTGATTGCCTTTTGGGAATTTGCGCGCTAATCATGGATTGCTGCACAAGGATTGAGCGTTTGACTATAAAACTAGCAGATACTCAGATGGAACATGCGGTCTTACTGGCACCTTTGGCTGGAATCACCGATTTGCCGTTTCGCCGAATGGTATCACGCTTTGGGGCGGGGCTGGTGGTCAGCGAAATGGTTGCCAGCCATGACATGATTGAGGGCAAACCCGGCGTGCGCGAACGTGCCGAACTGGGATTGAATGAAAACAATACCGCCGTGCAGTTGGCTGGGCGTGAGCCGATCCCGATGGCCGAAGCCGCCCGCATAGTTGCAGGCAGTGGCGCACGGATCATAGATATCAACATGGGGTGCCCTGCCAAAAAAGTTGTTAGCGGTTATTCAGGATCGGCCTTGATGCGCGATCTGGATCATGCGCTACGCCTGATCGAAGCGGTGGTTGAGGCGGTTGATGTTCCGGTCACCCTAAAGACCCGTCTGGGTTGGGACGACACCTGCTTAAACGCGCCGGAACTTGCACAACGCGCCGAGGCCGCAGGCATCCGGATGATCACCATCCACGGACGCACCCGTTGTCAGTTTTATAAGGGCCATGCCGATTGGGCCGCCATATCGATGATCAAATCGGCTGTTGGGATACCGGTGATTGCCAATGGCGACATCGTTGATGCGGCGACGGCCCGCACGGCATTGGCGGCGTCGAAGGCTGATGGTGTGATGATCGGACGAGGTGCGCAGGGGGCACCTTGGAAATTGGCGCAGGTTGCAGCCAGCCTTTATGGCACAGATGCGCCAAATATCCCGGTGGCGGGCGCTTTGGTTGATCTGGTTGCCACCCATTACGAGGACATGCTGGCGTTTTATGGCGCAAAGCTTGGCAGCCGCGTGGCCCGCAAACATCTGGGCTGGTACATGGACGGCGTGGGCTGCTCAGCTGAATTGCGCAAAGCCGTGCTGACCGAGCGCAACCCGGCTGTCGTTTTACGATTGTTGCCCGATGCCTTATCAATGCAAAAGGTGGCAGCATGAGCGACGACAAGCTGTGGAACGCACTGCCCAGCCCCGCCTTTTTAATCAATGAGGCCAATGAAATCACCGCCGCCAACCTTGCGGCCGAAGGTTTTTTGAATGCCTCGGTCAAGTCCCTGCGCGGGGTGCGTTGTGTAGATCGGATCAAGGTTGTCGCCCCGCTGGAGCAATCCTTTCAACGGGTGCGCGACAGCCATAGCCCGGTTTTTATCAATGATGTCGAGGTCGGGCGCGACCTGACCCACTGCAATGTGCAAATCGCGCCGATGTCGCGCGACGAAGCGCAGGTTTTGCTGATCATTAATCCGCGTTTGAATGCCACAGGGGCCAGTCACAAAACGGCTTCGGAATCGGCGGCAAAATCAGCGATTGGCATGGCCGAAATGCTGGCCCATGAGGTGAAAAACCCGCTGGCGGGAATCACCGGGGCGGCACAGCTTTTGGCGATGAATTTGCCGCCACAAGATCTTGAAATGACAGACCTGATTGTCTCTGAATCTAAGCGCATTGTTGCCCTGCTGGATCAGGTTGAGCAGTTTGGTAACCTAAGTCCACCCAACCGGATGGCGGTCAATATCCATGATGTGATCGACCGCGCCCAAAAGTCGGCGCAGGTCGGCTTTGCGGCGCATATGCACATCCTTCAGGACTATGATCCGTCCTTGCCTGACACCTGGGGGGATGCTGACCAGTTGATACAGGTGATGGCCAACCTGTTGAAAAACGCCAGCGAAGCGGCACAAAAATCCGAGGGTGAAATCAGGATACGCACGTCCTTTGACAACGGGTTACGGCGGCGGCGCGCGGATGGCACTGATTCACCTTTGCCGATCCGGATCGAGATTATCGACAACGGACCGGGCTTGCCGCGGGATATTGTGGACGATGTGTTTGATCCGTTCGTTTCCGGGCGGGAAAACGGCACCGGCCTTGGGCTGGCGCTGGTGTCAAAAATCATCTCCGAGCACGAAGGGTTGGTCGCAGTTGAGTCGAAACCGGGGCGCACGGCCTTTCGAATTTCACTGCCAACCGCCCCAAAAACCACACCAAAAAATGGAGTGACATAAATGGACGGTACAGTTCTGATTGCGGATGACGACCGCACAATTCGCACAGTTCTAACCCAGGCGTTCACCCGTGCCGGATGCAAGGTGCATGCGACATCATCCTTGGTGACATTGATGCGCTGGGTCGGCGAGGGGATGGGCGATCTGGTGATCACCGATGTTGTGATGCCCGATGGCAACGGGCTGGAAATGGTGCCGGAAATTTCAAAACTGCGCGCAGATTTGCCGGTAATTGTGATTTCAGCCCAAAACACCATTATGACCACAATCAAAGCGACCGAGGCCAAGGCCTTTGATTACCTGCCCAAACCCTTTGATTTGCCCGATCTGATGAAACGTTCAGCCAAGGCGCTGGTGTCGCAGCGCCGTGTTGAAACGCCGGTTCGCGTGGCACATAACGCCACGAGCGATTTGCCGCTGGTTGGACGTACTGATGTGATGCAGGATTTGTATCGCCTGATCGCCCAGATCATCAACAACGAGCTACCGGTGCTGATCTCAGGTGAAAGCGGTACGGGAAAATCACTGATTGCCCGCATTATCCATGATTTCAGTGATCGGCGGGCTAAACCATTCAAGGTGGCCAGTGCGGCGGATATTACGGGAGCGGCGGCGCTTGAGCAAATTTTGGCGCAGGCGGACTCGGGTGCCTTGGTGATTGACGAAGTCGGCGATTTGGACCTTGAGGCGCAGGCCCAGGTTGTGCGGATGATCGACCGGTTGTCAGAGAATGCACCGCGCATTATGGCCACAACTCAGGTCGATCTGGCCGCCATGATGGAGGCTGGAGCGTTTCGACAGGATCTGTTTTACCGCTTGAATGGTGTGGCGCTAAAGGTACCCGCCTTGCGCGACCGCATTAACGATATCCCGATGCTGGTCGAGTTTTTCCTGACCCGCCATCGTGATGGCGATGATGAGGCCCATCATCTGTCCGATAGGGCACAAACCCTGATGCAGACCTACAGCTGGCCTGGCAACGTGCGCCAACTTGAAAACTGTTTGCGCCAGTTGGGCGCGACCAGCGGACAGGCTGAAATATCGCGCGCCGAAGTGGAGCAGGCCCTGGGTGGCCAGCCAATGATGGAGCCTGTAAATGAACGGGCACGCGGCGACAGGTTATCAGCCTCGATCGCGCGCCATTTACAACGGTATTTCGATCTGCACAGCGGGGCCTTGCCGCCGGCAGGTCTGTATACGCGGATTTTGAACGAAATGGAGCGCCCGTTGTTGGAGATTTCGCTGGAGGCCACAGGTGGAAATCAGGCCAAATGCGCCGATCTTTTGGGCATAAACCGAAATACCCTGCGTAAGAAAATTTCCGAGCTCGATATTCGCGTGACACGGCGCCGTAAATTGATGTAAAAGAGCAACATCAAGCGTGACCCAATGGCATCAGCCGGAACGAGGTCACGATATATGGTGGTTCGTCGCAGATGCGACACAGAGGAAAGTGGGCAGTTGGTGGCTACCCCTGTCAAAAGCGCAACATTCGAAAAATTAAGCCGTTTGCGGCATAAACGGCGTTTGCAGAACGCAGCGACCTTAAGTCTGGTGATCCTCGGGCCGATTTTGGCGATTGCGACGTTCACCGTACTGGGCCCCTTGGATAAGGGGGCCTCAGCCCCCAGTTTGCGCCTGATTCTGCTGACCGATGTTGTCTATATTCTGGCGGTTGCGGCCCTTGTGCTGCAACGGGTGGCACGGATGATCTCGGCGCGACGTGAAAAATCAGCGGGGTCTCGGCTACATTTGCGCCTGACGGGGGTGTTCGCATTGGTCGCGTTGATCCCGACAGTTTTGGTCGCGGTGTTCGCGGTTTTGACGGTTAATGTCGGGCTTGAAGGGTGGTTTTCGGAACGGGTGCGCCAAGTGGTCGGCACCTCCTTGGCCGCTGCTGAGGCCTATCAAGATGAACATCAATCCGATCTGATTGAGGACACCGAGGCGCTGGCCGCCTATCTGAACCTGACCCGCAACGCGACGTTTTTCCTGAGCGACGGGAACCTGCGCGAATTGCTGACCCAAGGGCAGGTGCAAATCCAGCGCGGATTGCGTGAGGCTTTTGTGATTGATGGCGCACGCACATTACGGGCCCGCGGCGAGCGTTCCTACTTGTTCGATTTTGAGGAACCCACGCAGACCGACATAACGGCGGCTGATCTGGGTGGGGTTGTTGTCATTCAGGATTGGGACAACAACGAATTTCGCGCCCTGTTCAAGCTTGACGCTTATGTTGATCGCTATCTCTATGTATCGCGCAACGTGGACGGGGACATTTTGAACCTGTTGGATGACACTCAGGAAACTGCGACCCTGTATCACCAACTGGAGAGCGAGCGCGGCAAAATCTTGTTTGAGTTTGGTCTGCTTTACATCGGGTTTGCGGTGATCCTGATTTTGGCGGCGATCTGGCTGGGGCTTTGGTTTGCCGAACGTCTGGCGCGCCCCGTCGGCCGTCTGGCCGGGGCAGCGCAACAGATCGGGACCGGTGATTTGAATGTGCAGGTGATTGAGGAAGAGGGCGATGATGAAATTGCCATGCTTGGGCGCTATTTCAACCAAATGACCCGTCAGCTGAAAGGCCAGCGCGATACTTTGCTGGAAAATACCCGCCAGATTGAACGCCGCCGCCGGCTGTTTGATTCTGTGCTGTCCTCGGTGGCGTCGGGCGTTGTTGGTCTGGATGCCAAGGGCAAAGTGATGTTTGTGAACCGCTCGGCGGAACGGTTGTTGGCGCTGCCTGACGAGCAAAGCGGTGACATCAGTGTAGCGGTGCCCGAATTTGGCCCGCTGTTGCAACGTCTGCAAAGCAAAAACACAGAAGTGGTGCAAGAAGAGATCAAGCTGTCGCGCGAAGGCGCGCTGGAGAACCTGCTGGTACGGATCAGCACGCGGCGCAACGAGGCGGGCAACCGTGAGGGCTATGTGATTGCCTTTGACGATGTAACTGATCTGGTCTCGGCCCAACGCATGGCTGCGTGGGGCGATGTTGCACGGCGTATTGCCCATGAAATCAAGAACCCGCTAACCCCAATCCAGCTGTCGGCGGAGCGGCTAAAACGCAAATTCTCTCCGATGGTCGGGGATCAATCCGACACGCTAGAACAATATACCGACGTGATCATTCGTCAAACCGGTGATTTGCGCCGCATCGTTGACGAATTTTCAAAATTTGCGCGGATGCCGGAGCCTGAGCTGCGCACCCATGATCTGGTTCAAATTCTACGTGATGCGGCGGTGTTGCAGGAAACTGCGATGCCTGACGTCAAGTTGGAGATGGATTTGCCGCCCGAGCCAGTGATGGCTGATCTGGACGCTACGATGATATCACAAGCCATGGTCAACCTGATCAAGAACGCTGGAGAAGCCATTGAAAGCCTTGTGAAAAAAGGTGCGCCAAAGGCTTTTGTACCGGAAATCCGCATCAAAATGGCTCTGCAAGACGGGCTGATCAGAATCGACATATCGGACAACGGCATCGGGCTGCCCGAAGACCGCGCCCGGCTGTTTGAACCTTACGTGACAACCCGCTCTGCGGGCACGGGGCTTGGCTTGCCGATTGTGAAAAAGATCATTGAGGAACACGGCGGTACATTGGTGCTGCTTGATGCTGAAAAATTCAAAGGGAATGCACATTACGGGGCGCGGGCAGAAATACGACTGCCCGCAACGCTTGCTGCGGATCTGCAAACTGGAAACGTGAATGGGTAATGAGGGGAGATATCATGGGTGATATTTTAATCGTTGATGACGAACGCGATATTCGGGAACTGATTTCCGATATTCTAAAGGACGAGGGGTATTCCACCCGTCTGGCTGGAAACTCGGATGACTGCATGAGCGAGGTCAATGCAGCACCGCCTGCCTTGATGATTCTGGATATTTGGCTAAAGGACAGCCAGATGGACGGGATCGACATTCTGAAAACCGTGAAGCGCGATAATCCCGACATTCCGGTGGTGATTATTTCGGGTCACGGCAATATCGAAATTGCGGTCGCGGCGATCAAACAGGGGGCGTATGACTTTATTGAAAAGCCCTTTAATATTGATCAGCTGATGGTGGTTGTCGCGCGCGCAATGGAGGTCTCGCGCCTGCGCCGTGAAAACAGCGAATTGCGCCGTGGCGATGCGGTTTCAACGGAAATGCTGGGCGATAGTGCGGCCTTTAAGGCGCTTAAGGCCAATCTGGACAAGGTGACCGGCACCAATGGCCGTGTTATGCTGACGGGCCCTGGTGGGTCTGGCAAAGAGGTGGCGGCGCGCTACATCCACGCCAATTCCAACCGTGCATCTTCGCCGTTTGTATCGGTCAACTCGGCCTCGATTGAACCTGAACGCATGGAGGAGGTCCTGTTCGGACGCGAAAGCGCCGAGCGCGGCATCGAGCCTGGATTGCTGGAGCAAGCCCACGGCGGGGTTTTGTATTTTGACGAGGTTGCGGATATGCCGTTGGGCACCCAATCCAAAATCCTACGCGTGTTGGTGGATCAACAATTCCAGCGGGTTGGCGGTAGCGATAAGGTGCGCGTCGACATTCGGGTGGTTTCCAGCACGAACAGATCATTATCCGAAGAGATTACCGCCGGAAATTTCCGCGAAGAGCTGTTTCATCGGTTGAACGTGGTGCCCGTCGTGGTGCCATCCCTTGAAGAACGCCGAGAGGATATCCCGCTGTTGGCGGCTTATTTCATTGAAGAATTGAACAAAAACCAAGGCTTGCCGCTGCGCAACCTGTCGGACGAGGCCGAGGCCTTGATGCAGACCATGCAATGGCCCGGCAATGTGCGCCAATTGAAAAATGTGGTCGAGCGGGTGTTGATTCTTGGGGCGGGCAATGGCGCGATTTCCGCCAAGGAACTGCCATCGCCTGAGGAAACCTCGCAAAAAGAGGGCCGCGTTGTGTTGTCCTCGGGACTGGCGACCTTACCTTTACGCGAGGCCCGCGAGCTGTTTGAGCGCGAATACCTGATGACGCAGATCAACCGCTTTGGCGGCAACATCAGCCGCACCGCCAGTTTCGTTGGCATGGAGCGCTCGGCGCTGCATCGCAAGTTGAAATCACTGGCGATTGTGACGTCAAGTAAGGGCGGCGCAAGGGTGGCCCATGTTGAGCCCGAGATTGACGAGTAGGGCCGCGTCTGGCATGGATTGTCTCTGAATTACTGAAAGGCCCAGATCTGGGAAGGTTCTGCCATGAAGGTTATCATATGTGGGGCGGGGCAGGTTGGTTGGCAAATTGCACGCCATCTGTCGGGTGAAAACAACGATGTAACCGTCGTTGATAACAATCCCGAACTGGTGCATCGCGCCACCGACACGCTGGACGTGCAAGGCATCGCTGGTTTTGCCAGCTACCCTGATGTGCTGGACCGTGCGGGGGCCCGCGATGCCGATATGATCATCGCCGCGACCTATTCGGACGAGGTCAACATGGTCACCTGTCAGGTGGCCCATTCGGTGTTTGATATCCCGCGCAAAATTGCCCGCCTGCGCTCGCAGAGCTATCTGACGGCGATCTATTCGGATCTTTACCGGCGTGAGCACATGCCGATTGATGTGGTGATCAGCCCTGAGCGCGAGGTTGCCGAGGCGGCGCTGCAACGCCTTGCCGCCCCATCGGCCTTCGACACCGAGAGTTTTCTTGAAGGTCAATCGCAGCTATTGGGCATTTTGATCGAAGAAGACTGCCCCGTGGTCAACACTCCGCTGCGCCAGCTGACCGATCTGTTTTCCACCCTAAGCGCGATTGTTGTCGGCATCCGGCGTGATGGCTCATTGTTTGCGCCGAACTCTGCCGATCAGGTTTTTGTTGGCGATGAGATTTACATATTCACCCACACCAAAGACATGAGCCGCACCTTGGAAGTGTTCGGCAAGTCCAACAACAAACAGGAACGCATTGTCATTTTGGGCGGCGGCAATGTGGGTCTTGCGGTGGCTTCGGCACTGGAAACGCGCACCGAACGGGTGCGCGCAAAGGTCATTGAAAAGGACCGTGAGCGGGCCGAATTCGCGGCGGACGCTCTGGAAAAAACCATCGTTTTAAACGGCGACGGGTTGAGCATCGAGTTGCTCAATGAGGCGGGCATCCGGCGGGCCGACGCGATCCTATGCGTGACGGATGATGATAAAACCAACATTCTGGCTGCCGTGCGGGCCAAGGCCGTGGGCTGTCCGATGGCGATCTGTCTGGTGAATGATCCGACATTGGTGCCGTTGATGAAACCGATGGGGATTGATGCCTACATCAACCCGCGCGCCACCACGGTTTCCTCGATCCTGCGCCATATCCGGCACGGTCGGGTGCGTGCGGTTTACTCGATTGGCAACGCCGAGGCCGAGGTGATCGAGGCCCAAGTGATGTCAACGTCCCCTATCGCGGGCCAGAAAATCGGCAACGTGGATTTCCCTGAGGGCGTGTTGGTCGGGGCACTTATGCAAGACGGCAAAGTGATCCGTCCAAACGGCGACACCCGCATCAGCGAGGGCGACGTGATAACCCTGTTCGCCATGAGCGCTGATGTCCCTGAGGTGGAGCGGCTGTTGCAGGTCTCCATCGACTTTTTCTAGGCGCCCGCGATGTTAGCCCGCATCCTGACCTTGCCGTTTTTAGTGATCCTGATGGGGATCGGGGCGGCGGCAATGTATGTGCCAGCGATCTATGCGCTGAACGACGACGATCTGCATGTGGCGCGGGTGTTTCTGTATGGTGGCACCCTGTTTTTGATCCTGACCGCGATGGCGGGGTTGGCCAGTGCGGCCGGGTCTAGCACCAATCTGGCCCGCAGCCACCTGTTGGCTTTGCTTGCGGCGTTCACAATCTTGCCGGTCATGCTTGCGGTGCCATTCTATGAGGGGCTGCGCAACACCAGTTTTCTGAATGCCTATTTTGAAATGGTTTCCAGCCTGACAACAACCGGTGCAAGCCTGTTCGAACCCGAGCGCCTGTCGGATGCGCTGCACCTTTGGCGTGCTATGGTCGGTTGGATGGGTGGATTTTTGATCTGGGTCACAGCGATTGCAGTTCTTGCGCCGCTTAATCTGGGCGGGTTTGAGGTGACGTCGGTCGAATCCAACCGAGGCGGCAACGCCCAATTTGCGCAAATCACCAATGTCGCCAACGCATCGCAAAGGCTGGCCCGTCACACCGCATTGCTATTCCCGGTTTACGCAGGCTTAACGCTGGTTCTGTGGATCGTGTTGTTGCTGGCAGGGGATAGGTCACTGGTGGCGGTTAGCCATGCGATGTCAACGATGGCCACCAGTGGCATATCGCCGGTTGGCGGGCTGTCGGGTGGCAACAGCGGCGCTTTGGGCGAAGCCGTCATTTTCGGGTTTTTATTCTACGCCATATCGCGGTTGATGTTTTCCCGCGATCAGCAACAGACGGGTTTGCGCACATTGCGCGATGACCCCGAGTTTCGCATGGGGGCATTTTTGGTCATCGTTTTGCCGCTGTTTTTGTTCGCGCGGCACTGGCTGGGTGCCTATGACGTTGATCTGGAAAACGATCTGGCGTCTGCATTTCGCGCCCTGTGGGGGTCGATGTTTACGGTTTTGTCTTTCCTGACCACCACCGGGTTTGTCTCGGCTGACTGGGCCGATGCACGCGGCTGGTCTGGCTTGCAATCTCCGGGGTTGATCCTGATGGGGTTGTCGATCATTGGCGGCGGCGTGGCGACGACGGCGGGTGGCGTTAAACTGATGCGGGTTTATGCGCTTTATAAACACGGTAATCGCGAAATGGAGCGCCTATTGCATCCCTCAAGCGTTGGCGGAGCGGGCACGCAAGCGCGTCATATCCGCCGTTTCGGGGCACAAATTTCATGGATATTTTTCATGCTGTTCAGCATGTCGGTGGCGCTGGTGATGTTGGCCTTGTCCCTGACCGGTCTTTCGTTTGAAAGCGCGATGGTTTTTACCATTTCAGCCCTCTCAACCACCGGCCCATTGGCGAGTGTGGCCGCCCAGGAAACCCTGCATTACGCCGATCTTGGCAATGTTGCCAAAATGATCTTGGCGGCGACAATGGTGTTGGGGCGTCTGGAAACGCTGGCGATTATTGCGCTGTTAAACCCAGCCTTGTGGCGCTCATAGGGCACAGATTGCAGGATAATGCGCTAATGGATTGGTTTTAGGGCTGGAATCTATTGTAAAGCCACTCCATAGTCGTAATTTGAATACTGAAAACAATGCCCGACAGGGGTAGACCACAATAAAAAGGCGAAAGACCAATGGCTGCCGACAGACAAAATTTGCAGGACGCGTTTCTGAATAACGTGCGTAAGAACAAAGTTCCGGTCACAATTTTCCTGATTAACGGGGTAAAGTTGCAGGGCGTTATCACTTGGTTTGATAATTTCTGTGTGCTTTTGCGCCGTGACGGGCAGGCCCAATTGGTCTATAAACACGCGATTTCGACCATCATGCCGGGCGCGCCGATCAATCTATATGACGGCGAAGAAGAATAAGCCGCGATGGAAATTGATCCCCCGCGCAACACCCGCGCATGGGTTCTGCATCCCGACATAAAATCCGACAACTCACGACGCGAACCAGTGGCCGCACTGGCCGAGGCCGTTGCCTTGGCCGCTGCGATGCCCGAGATGGAGGTCGTCGGGTCCGACATTGTGCCGCTGCGCACCTTGCGGGCGGGGTATTTGTTTGGCAAAGGCAAAATCGCCGAAATGAAGGCAGTCTTTGAGGCCGAAGAGATCGAGCTGCTGCTGATCGACGGCGCCCTGACCCCTGTCCAACAACGTAATCTGGAAGAAGAGTGGGGTCTGAAAATTCTGGACCGCACCGGATTGATCTTGGAAATTTTCTCGGACCGCGCACGTACCCGTGAAGGGGTGTTGCAGGTCGAGATGGCCGCGCTGTCGTATCAGCGTACCCGTTTGGTGCGGGCGTGGACCCACCTTGAACGCCAACGCGGTGGGCTTGGTTTTGTCGGTGGTCCCGGAGAAACCCAGATCGAGGCCGATAGGCGAGCGATTGATGATGCTATTACCCGACTAAAACGCCAATTGAGCAAAGTGGTGAAAACCCGCGAATTGCACCGTGCGTCGCGCAAGAAAGTACCGTTTCCGGTGGTGGCCCTTGTGGGTTACACCAACGCAGGTAAATCGACCTTGTTCAACCGTTTGACGGGGGCCAGTGTGATGGCCAAGGACATGTTGTTTGCGACGCTGGACCCGACGATGCGTAGCGTCGAGTTGCCTTCGGGCCAAGAGATCATCCTGTCCGACACGGTGGGTTTTATCTCTGAATTGCCGACCGAATTGGTCGCGGCGTTCCGCGCCACATTGGAAGAAGTTCTGGACGCCGATCTGGTGGTGCATGTGCGCGACATTTCGCACGCCAATACGGTCGAGCAAGCCCGTAATGTCGCCACCATTCTGGAGCAATTGGGCATTGCCGAAGACGCTCCGATGATCGAGGTTTGGAACAAGCTGGATTTGCTCTCTCAGGATGATCAAGACGGCTTGACGGAAAAGGCCGAGCGGTCTGACGACAAATTCGCCATTTCGTCGATCACAGGGCAGGGGTTGGATGCGTTGCTGCAAGCCATTTCCGCCAATCTGACGGACCCCAAAACCGAGCGCGAATTGTTGATCCCCTATGCGGATGGCCGCAAACGCGCGTGGTTGTTTCAAGAAGGCGTCGTGACCAGCGAAGACCAAAACGAAAATGGCTTTGTGGTGCAGGTTTTCTGGACCGCACGTCAGGAAAAACATTTCCGCGACATGTGAGCATTTGCGCACATTCCATGTTCAGGCTTGCCTGTATCACCAAATATGCACAGTGGTCTAAGGTTGGCTGACTATTTCCGTCATCGTATAGGAGAAATCAGATGTCATTTCGTCCGGTCGTGTCAAAAACTCAAGCCGTGCCAACTCTTGAAGGTGCGGGTGTAAAACTGCACCGTGCCTTCGGGTTTCACAATCCGGATATGTTTGACCCCTACTTGTTGCTTGATGATTTTCGCAACGAAACCCCTGAGGATTACGCCGCTGGCTTTCCGTGGCATCCGCACCGTGGCATCGAAACCATCACCTATGTTCTAACCGGCAATGTCACCCACAAAGATAGCCTTGGGAATGAGGGCTCGCTGGGGGCCGGGGCCGTGCAATGGATGACGGCGGGGTCAGGCATCATGCATCAGGAAATGCCGGAAGGGAACGCGCAAGGGCAGATGCACGGGTTTCAGCTCTGGGCCAATTTACCGGCGGATTTAAAAATGACCTCGCCGCGTTATCAAGACATCAAGGGACAGGACCTTCCCGAGATCATTGACGACGACGGCACCCAAGTGCGCATCATTATTGGTGAATTTTGGGGCAAACGCAGCCCGGTTGATGGCATTGCGGCAGACCCGCAATATCTGGACATTTTTGTGCCGGCGGGTGTCCGCAAGGTCTTTAAGGTTGATACCTACCGCCATGCCTTTGCTTACGTTTTTGACGGGGCGGGTCGGTTTGACGACGCGTCCGCGCCAACTGGTGTGTTAACGGAAAAAGAGATCATGGGGCAAGAAGTGAACATCCGCGATCTATCGGGGGATCGCACCTTGATCCGGTTTGGCACGGGCGACGAGGTGACAGTGCATGCAGGGCCACAAGGCATCCGGTTTCTGCTGATTTCGGGTGCCCCTTTGAACGAGCCGATTGCATGGCACGGGCCGATCGTGATGAACACACGCGACGAGTTGAAACAGGCCGTAAGTGATTTAAACAACGGCACATTTATCAAGCCAGCACATTAGGAGCGGATCATGGGATTGTTACAGGACGGAAAATGGGTCGATCAATGGTATGATACCAAATCAAATGACGGGCATTTCAAGCGAAAGGATGCTTCATTTCGCAATTGGATCACCGCTGATGGGTCTGCTGGGCCAAGTGGTGCGGCTGGGTTTAAGGCCGAGGCGGATCGTTATCATCTTTATATCTCGCACGCTTGCCCGTGGGCGCATCGCACGATGATTTTTCGCGCCCTGAAGGGGCTTGAGGATATGATCCCCGTGTCTGTGGTTAACTGGTACATGCGCGATGATGGCTGGACGTTTCACGACGGCGACGGTGTGGTCGGGGACCCGATCAACAACGCCGAATTCATGCACCAGATTTATACCGCAGCGGATACGACCTATAGTGGCCGCGTCACGGTGCCGGTGCTGTGGGATAAAAAGCAAAACACCATTGTCAGCAATGAATCCTCGGAAATCATCCGCATGTTCAACAGCGCCTTTGACGGGATTGGGGCGTTTGCAGGGGATTATTACCCGCAAAGCTTGCGCACCAGCATCGACACCATCAATACCCGCGTCTACGATACTTTGAACAACGGCGTTTACAAATCCGGCTTTGCCACCACCCAGGCCGCCTATGAAGAGGCCGTTGTGCCGCTGTTCGAGACACTGGACTGGCTGGAACAGGTATTGTCAAAGCAACGCTATCTGACAGGGGCTACGTTGACCGAGGCCGATTGGCGCTTGTTCACCACATTGGTCCGGTTTGATCCGGTCTATGTCGGACATTTCAAATGCAACCTGAAACGCATTGTCGACTACCCAAATCTGTCAAATTATGTGCGTGAATTGTATCAACACACGGGCGTCGCTCAAACCGTGCATATGGACCATATTAAGCACCACTATTACGCCAGTCACGACACGGTTAACCCGTCCGGCGTTGTGCCGCTAGGTCCTGTGATGGAACTGGATGCGCCGCACAATCGGGCGGGTTAGAGCAAATCAATCCAAACTGCATTCATCCGACACTCTGAGGCTGCGTTAACCTACGCTAGCGCGCTCGGAGTGCCGGATAAATGCATGTCTCTTGGTTAGATTGATCTCGCTCTAATCACTGAGTGCCAGCTTTAGGCCCAAAAAACCGAATGTTCCGGCAAAGGCGCGTTTTATCCATGCCATAACGGATGGGCGCGAGATGACATAGTCGCGCGCCAATGAGGCCATCGCGCCGTAGCCGATGAATATCACGAATGTCAAACCCATGAACACCGCCGCGAGCAGGATCAATGAGCCCGTCGCCCCAACCGCATCGACCGAGACAAACTGCGGCAGGAATGCCAAAAAGAACAGCGATAGTTTGGGGTTCAGCACATTGAGCAGCATGCCATTCAAGGCAATCCGCAGCCCACTGGTGCTGGATTTGTCCTCGGACACCGCCATCGTGCCCTTGTCTTTCAAAATGCTCCACGCCATGAAAAACAGATAGGCGACCCCGAGGTATTTGATAATTTGAAAGGCCAGCGCACTGGTGTGCAGCAGGGCCGCCAGCCCGATAATGCTGGCGATTGCGGCGGGTAGAATACCAAGGGTGCAACCAAAGGCCGCCACAACGGAAGCGCGGAATCCGTTGCCAAGGCCAACCGTCAAAGTATAGAGAACACCTGTTCCAGGTAGCAAAACCACCACGATTGACGTGAGAATAAATTCAAGGCTCATCGCTTACTCCCTATTATTGAGTGGTTTTAGAACCGTTACGCCCGCCGCTGCGGCACGGGCCAAATCAGGGTCCAGCGACATCGGGATATATTCGCCGCGCCGCCACAATTCACCCAGATTGTCATAAAAGCGTGACAGCGGGTGCCCCGACTGGCCGGTTGAGATCACAAACACCGAACTATCGGGATCGGCAAAGTCGTAAACGCCGCGAAATCCGGCTCCATGTACATTTTGAAAAGGTTTGGGACCCGTCCCACGGGTGCGGCCCCGTTGCAGCGTGTTGTCGCCGCCCGAAGTAGATTGGCGTATGTTGACGAACCATTTTAGGATCGGAACCTCGCCCAGCACCTGATGGTCATGGGTCGCCTGATGCGCATCCCCCCAACGCAGCGCCTCAAGCGCACCACCATGGTTTTCTGCGATCCACAGCAAAGCGTCATCCAAGGCTTGGCGCGAGATGTCTGTGCAGCTCTCGACGGCTGCGGATTGCAACACGTCACACCACGCGGCGGCCCCGTTGGTGTTGCGGTAGACCCGTTCAATGAACAGCGGCTCAACATGGTTGAACCGGCTGGCCAATGGTCCCAGTTCATCTTGAATCAACCGATTTTGCAGCGCCCGCAACCATGTGGCGTAAATCAGCGGCTCGGGCAGATGTTCGTTCATCTCGCCATTCCAGCTGGCCAGCATATCCAGCGCTTGTTGGCGGCGATGTTCTAGGGTGCCCTCAGCCGCGGCTTCGCCGGTGAACCACAGATCCGCCGCGATCAACGGCAACAGCGCGCGCGCGGTATAGCTGACGGTGTCCAGCTGGGCCTCGATGAAACTTTCGCGGGTATGGACTTCGCGGCTCTGCATCAGGCGCTTCCAGCGCAAAATGCGTTGGGTGTCACCCCAGACAAAACTGACATGACGTGGAAAGGGGCGGTCTATCATCTTGTTATTGGTGTTGCCGATGATGCCCCCGACGGGGTTCAGGAATTCGGGATTGTCGCTATAGGCGGCCCGCCCCTGCCAGCGGTTTTCAACCAGCCAACCTTGCGAGGGGATGCGCCCCTGTGTTTGGTGGTCAACGCTGCGTTTGGGGAGTGCGCCGATGGTTTTCATCGCAATTGCATCGCCATCTGCCAAGGTCAGGTTCATAGCAGGCGCAAGGAACCCCTCAGCATTCACGATGGCCTGACTGATGGTGCGCGATTGCATCAACCCCAGCACCGCCGAGATAGAAGTGTCAGCGGGGCTAAGGGCCGTCCACGCAACCGTGGCCACATGTCCATTTGGCGTGATGCTGCCCAACTCATAGTGATTGGCAGGCAGTACCGGCCCGTTATCGCTCCATTGCAGTTTGATGGTCACCGGCAGCGCGTCTTTAATCTGGATGATTGAATCGCGGGTCACAAAAGGTTTGTACCCAGTGGCGGTTCGATACTCATCCGGATTATCGGGGTTTAGCTGCTCGATATAAACGTCCTGATCATCGACATAGGCCGCCGTCAGCCCCCAACCCAGATAATCGCTGCGCCCCGTCAGGATGGCAGGCACGCCGGGAATGGTGCCGCCAATGATGCCGCCTTGGGCCAGCTCAAGACGGGCCAAATACCAGATTGCAGGCGCGGAAAAGCCCAAATGCGGATCATTGGCCAGCAAGGTGCCACCGGCGGCAGAGCGTGACGGGGCGGCGGCCCATGCGTTGGATGCACCGGCAAAGGCGCGTGCCTTAAAGGGGGACAAGGGATCACGTTTGGCGGGCTGGCTGGCGGCATAACGGGGCAGGTTTGGAAACAGACTGGCGTATTTGGGAAGGGCTGCAATGGCCGCACCGGGCGAAACAGGCAATATGTCGAGCAAGCGGTCGTTTTGCAAAATTAACGAGGTCTGTGCGCGCAGGACTTCGTGCTCCAACTGGCCCGACATTTGCAAGGCCATCAGCTTGATGATCGCGATTGAATCTGCAGGCTGCCACGGTGAAATCTGGTTGCTGAACAGAAAAAATTCCGGCGCACCACGGCCCAAAGCACCCTTGTTGATTTCAGTCAGCCAAGCATTCACACCTTTGGAATAGGCCTCAAGGATGCTTTGGGTTTGAGCGTTCTGGACCATAACTGAACTCACAGCCAGATTATAAAGATCAAGCCTGCGCATCAGTTCATCGATTTTCAGCGTGCGGGGGCCAAATTGTTCCGACAATCGCCCCTGCGCGGTGCGCCGCAACATGGTCATTTGCCACAAACGATCCTGTGCGTGTGCAAAGCCAAGGGCGTAATAGACATCGGCGTCTGTGGCGGCGAAAATATGCGGCACGTCTGCATTGTCGCGCACGATCTCGACCGGCGCATTGAGGCCAGCTACGTGGTGGGTTGCATCGTAATCCACCAAGGATCTCGACGCGAGATAATAGACCAAAAATCCGGCCAACAATGCCAATGCAAACAGCCCGACAAATATGCGTGTTAGCCAGCGAAATGCTTTTGCCATGCGATGATCCAGTTCTTGACGCAGCCCGATAGGGGGTCAATACAGGGTGAAAGCTGGCATGACAATCACATGACAATCAAAGGGAAGCAAGCAATGGCAAAAGTAGCGTTTTTAGGTCTGGGTGTAATGGGATATCCAATGGCAGGGCATCTGGTGGCCGCCGGTCACGAGGTCTGTGTGTATAACCGCACCACCGCCAAGGCCGAAGGTTGGGCCAAAGAACATGGCGGCCGTTTTGCCGCCACGCCGCGCGCCGCTGTTGAGGGCTGTGACTATGTGATGTCCTGCGTTGGCAATGACGACGATTTGCGCGGCATTTGTCTGGGCGAGGACGGGGCATTCGCTGGCATGGCGGCGGGCACAGTGTTTGTCGATCACACCACAGTGTCGGCCAAGGTGACGCGCGAATTGTCGACACTGGCGCTTGAGGCCGGCATCGATTTTGTCGACGCACCAATTTCAGGCGGGCAGGCAGGGGCCGAAAACGCCATCTTGTCGGTGATGTGTGGCGGTGCTCAAGCGGCTTTTGACCGTGCCGAGCCGGTGATTGACGCCTATGCGCGCACCTGTCGCCGTCTGGGTGAAAGCGGGGCTGGCCAGTTGACCAAGATGGTAAACCAGATTTGCATCGCCGGATTGGTGCAAGGGCTGTCAGAGGGTCTGCATTTCGCCGAAAAAGCCGGATTGGACGGGCGGGCGGTCATTGATGTGATCGGCGGCGGCGCGGCTGGCAGTTGGCAAATGATGAACCGGTATGAAACGATGATCGACGGTGAATTTGAGCACGGTTTTGCGGTGGACTGGATGCGCAAGGATCTGGGCATTTGTCTGGACACAGCGGACGAGAATGGTGCGAGCCTGCCGATCACCGCGCTGGTGGATCAGTTTTACAAAGATGTGCAAAAACTGGGCGGGGCGCGCTGGGATACATCGAGCCTAATCAAACGGCTGCGGGCTATGGGGTAAAGGAATTCCTGGATTTCAGGCCATTGACCTAGATTAAGTTCCATAGGCAATGTTCTGGTATTGCAGGTAAATATTCGTTTCTTAATAGAACCACTATTCCGGAATAGTGGTTCTATTATTTCGCATCATTTTGGGGTCATAAAAAACGACCCCGCCAAACGAAAAATCAAGCGATCTTCAAGCTATTTATGGAATTATCCGCGTATATTTGGTGCCTTCCAGTGTGGCACCGACCAGCAATCCAGCCTGACCATAAATCACCGCAATCACCGGTGCCAGCGCTGTGGTGGTTTCGGCGCTCACGTTGCCGCCTTTGTCGTTCAAGGCATATTCTAGATCGGCACCTGCGGCCCAACCTGACGAGCCACGAAATTCTTGCAGGGATTCTGGTGTCATGAAATAGAGCACATGCGAGAATTGCTGTGCACCAATTTGCAAACCCACACTGGCCGCCGCCGAGGAATAATAATCGACCGTCACATCATTCACTCGCAGCGCGCCGCGCCCGAATGCACCACCAACACCAAATCCGGCTTTGGTGATCAACGGCATGACCAGCATACCAACCGATTTGTTCTTTAAATCCAGCGTCGCTGGATAGCGGTTGTGCAATCCAGTCAAGCTGGAATCAACACGAGCGTCGATTTTGGCGGCACCGTTACTGCCGATGCCGTTACCGCACGCAGCCGTTGTGCTGGCCAAAGCACCAGTGACGAACAAGCGCCGCGAAATAATTTGAGAATGTCTGCTCATGGGGGAGCCCCTTATGTTTGTGCCTGTAAATCAGTCTGCCTGACTGTTCGCCGACCTTATTTGACCGATCCTGCACCAACTATAGGGGATGCGGGCAGGGGTGTCATCAATTGTTGTGGAATTGGGCAATTCTTTGCTCTAGCCGTTCAGCGCCCGCGCCACACGGGGGGCAAAATAGGTCAGCACCCCGTCACACCCAGCCCGCCGAAACGCCATCATGCTCTCGATCATCACAGCATCGCCATCAACCCAGCCGTTTCCGGCCGCCGCCATAATCATCGCGTATTCACCTGATACCTGATAGGCGAATGTCGGCACGCCGAACTCGGTTTTTACACGGTGGCAAATATCCAGATACGCCATACCGGGTTTGACCATCACCATATCCGCTCCCTCAGATAGGTCGCGTGCCACCAGCCGCAGGGCTTCATCCGAATTGGCCGGATTCATCTGATAGGTTTTCTTATCCCCCTTCAGCGCGCCCGAGGCTCCGACTGCATCGCGAAACGGGCCGTAAAAGGCGCTGGCGTATTTGGCGGAATAGGACAGGATCGCAACATCACAGTGCCCCCCAGCCTCAAGCGCTGCGCGCATCGCGCCAATGCGACCGTCCATCATGTCACTTGGTCCCAGAATATCGGCTCCCGCTGCCGCCTGTGCCAGCGCCATTTTTACCAGCGCCTCCACAGTTTCGTCATTCACGATTATGCCGTCCTTGACAATTCCGTCGTGCCCTTGCGCATTGTAAGGGTCCAGCGCGATATCGGTCATCACCGACACTTCGGGCACTGCGTTCTTTATGGCGGCAATCGCACGGTTTGACAGGTTGTCCGCACTCCATGCCTCGCGGCAGCAATCGGTTTTTAGGGCAGGATCAGTGTAAGGAAAGATACAGATCGCCGGAATGCCCAGATCACGGGCTTCAACGGCCGCCTCGACCATTTGGTCAATCGACAACCGTTCAACTCCGGGCATCGAGGCCACGGGTTGGCGCACGCCTGTACCTTCAACCACAAACATTGGCCAAATCAGATCACCTGCTGATAGCGAATTTTCCTGACACAACGCGCGCAAAGCGGCGGAACTACGGGTGCGACGTAAACGGGTGGCTGGAAAACGGGCTTGGATCGGTTGCATATTTACACTTTCTGTTATGTTCCCTACTGGATACATGGATTTTCCATCATCTCAAGGGTAGGAATTGGCGCAGGGCACAGATAATGTCCTGCAATGGCGCAAAGTATTTAAGGACGATTCAGTGGATTGGTATGAAATGGTGCTTGAGGTGATCGATATGCGATCATTCTCGAACCTCTGGTATTGGATTGCGCTGGCGGTGGTTTGGTCAACCACCAGCCATTGGGTGTTGGGGGTGCCCTATGACATGGTGCTGCGGGCACGCCGCCACGGTGGCCAATCCCAAATTGATCTGGAAATGATGGTGCGGATCAACACAAACCGATTGCTGCACATCGGTCGGGTCTCGGGGTTATGGCTGTTGGGCATTACCTGTTTTTCGCTGACCGGGCTTGGCCTTATGGGGTTTTATTACGGTGTTGAATTTGCTCAAGCCTTGTTTTTACTGGTCTTTCCGCTGACTTTTGTCGGCTTGTTATCCTTATCAACTGCAGGCCTGATTGATGGGGACGAGCCATCAGAAGATCTTTTGTTCAAACGCCTTAGAAAACATAGAATAATCACCCAAGCCATTGGAATGGTGTCTATATTTATAACAGCAATGTTCGGGATGTATCAAAACCTGTCAATAGGAGCGCTTGGCCAATAGGGCGTGTGCATTAGGGAATTTACAAAATGGCCAAGCCCAATCACATAACTTTTGGCGGTGCGCCCGAAGGGTTTGATGCGCATATTCTGGCGCAGGAGCTGGCCAAAACCAAACAGCCCGTTGTGCATATTGCCCGCGATGACAAACGGCTGGCGGCGATGCAGTCGGCGCTAAAGTTCTATGCGCCTGATGCGATGGTGTTGCATTTTCCGTCTTGGGATTGCCTGCCGTTTGACCGAACCTCCCCCAATCCGGATGTTTCGGCGGCCCGCATGGCGACGCTGGCGGGTCTTGCGCATGGCATGCCAGTGCCGTTCATTCTGCTCACCACCATGAGCGCTGCCACCCAATTGGTGCCCGCCCGCGACGTTCTAAAACAATCGGCTTTTCGCGCCGATGTTGGCGAGCGCATCGACGAGAGCGCCTTGCGCGGTTTTTTGTCGCGGATGGGGTTTGTCAACACCCCGACGGTGATGGAGCCGGGTGATTTTGCCATTCGCGGCGGTATCATCGACATTTTCCCACCCGTAACGGCTGGGGGCAAAGGCGGGCCTGTACGGCTCGATTTGTTTGGCGATGTGCTGGACGGCGCGCGGCATTTTGATCCCGCCACCCAGCGCACCACCGAAAAACTCAACAGTATCGAGCTGGCACCGGTTTCGGAAATCATTATGGACGAGGCGGCGATTGCGCGGTTTCGCCAGAATTACCGTGTTGAATTTGGCGCAGCGGGCTCGGATGATCCGCTTTATGAGGCAATCAGTGCGGGGCGCAAACATCAAGGCGCCGAACATTGGCTGCCGTATTTCCACGAAAAGCTGGAAACGCTGTTTGACTACTTGCCCAACGCCAGCATCGTCATGGACGATCAAATCACTGCGTCCCGTCTGTCCCGCTGGGAGGTGATTGAGGACCAATACGACACGCGCCATGCAGCGATGTCAGCCAAGAGCCGGATGGATACGGTTTACAAACCTTGTCCGCCAGAACTGCTCTACCTGAATGATGAGGCGTTCTCAGGGGCGCTTATGTCCCATCGTGTAATTCAGCTGAACCCATTGCCACAAAGTATCGGCCTTAACGTGATGGACGGCGGCGGGCGCATTGGGCGCAATTTTTCGCCCGAGCGCCAACAGCAAGACATTAACCTTTTCAAAGAATTATCTGATCATATTGATGTTAAAAAGCCCGGTGGACCAATTGTGGTCGCCAGCTATTCCGAGGGCGCGCGCGAACGGCTGAGCGGCTTGCTTGAGGACGAGGGCCAGATCGGCCTGCGTCAAATCAGCGATGTGCGTGATGTCGGGGATGGTATCAATCTGGTGGTCTGGGGGTTGGAGCACGGCTTTACCGGTAACGGGCTGACGGTGATTTCGGAACAGGACGTGCTGGGGGATCGTTTGATCCGTGCCCCGCGTCGCAAACGCCGTGCAGAGAATTTCCTGACCGAGACCCAAGGGCTGTCGGTTGGTGATCTGATTGTGCATGTCGATCACGGGGTCGGGATATATAAGGGTCTGGAAACCATCACTGCGATGGGGGCGGCGCATGAATGTATCGCGCTGGAATATGCTGGCGGGGACCGGCTGTTTTTGCCGGTTGAAAACATCGAACTGTTGTCCAAGTTCGGTCACGAGCAGGGATTGCTCGACAAATTGGGCGGCGGCGCGTGGCAGGCCAAAAAGGCCAAGCTAAAGGAACGCATCCGCGAGGTGGCGGAAAAACTAATCCGCTTGGCTGCCGAGCGAGCGTTGCGTACCGCCACTGTGATGCAAGCCGAGCACCACGCTTGGGAGGCCTTTTCGGCCCGTTTTCCCTATCAGGAAACCGACGATCAGCTTTCAGCGATTGAAGACGTTATGGCGGATATGGCCTCGGGGCATCCGATGGATCGCTTGGTGTGTGGCGATGTGGGGTTTGGCAAAACCGAAGTGGCAATGCGGGCCGCGTTTGTGGCCGCAATGTCCGGTCAACAGGTTGCGGTGATCGCGCCGACCACTCTGCTGGCCCGTCAGCACTATAAATCCTTTGCCGAACGGTTTCGCGGATTTCCAATCACCGTTGGGCAATTGTCGCGCTTTGTCAGCGCCCGTGACGCCAATCTGACCCGTGAAGGCATGACCCGTGGCACCGTGGACATCGTGATTGGCACCCACGCCCTGCTGGCCAAATCCGTGAAGTTTGAAAATCTTGGTTTGCTTGTGATTGACGAGGAACAACGCTTTGGGGTTAACCACAAAGAACGGCTAAAAGAAATGCGTTCGGACGTGCATGTTCTAACCCTGACCGCCACGCCGATCCCGCGCACCTTGCAAATGTCGCTATCGGGTGTACGTGATTTGTCGATCATCGGCACCCCACCGGTGGACCGGTTGGCGATCCGAACCTATGTTTCGGAATTTGACGGTGTCACGCTGCGCGAAGGCCTGTTACGCGAGCATTATCGCGGTGGGCAATCCTTTTATGTGGTGCCACGGATCAAGGATTTGCCCGAAATCGAGGCCTTCCTTGAGGATCACGTGCCAGAGGTCAGCTATGTCGTGGCACACGGCCAAATGGCGGCGGGCGAGCTGGATGACCGGATGAACGCCTTTTACGACGGTAAATATGATGTGTTGCTGGCCACCACGATTGTGGAGTCAGGTTTGGATATTCCGACCGCCAACACCATGATTGTGCATCGGGCTGATATGTTCGGGCTGGCGCAGCTTTATCAAATCAGGGGCAGGGTGGGGCGCTCCAAAACCCGTGCTTATGCCTATATGACCACAAAACCACGCACGCCGATCACGGCAACTGCGCAAAAACGCCTGCGGGTGTTGGCCAGTCTGGACTCGCTGGGCGCGGGCTTTACTTTGGCGTCGCAAGATCTGGATATTCGTGGTGCGGGAAACCTGCTGGGCGAGGAACAATCCGGCCAGATGCGCGAAGTCGGCTATGAGCTGTATCAACAGATGCTGGAAGAGGCGATTGGCAAGATCAAATCAGGCGAGATTGGCTTGCCGGACGCGGGCGGCAAATGGGCACCTGTGATTAACCTTGGGGTACCGGTGTTGATCCCTGATCAATACGTGCCCGACCTTGATGTGCGGCTTGGCCTTTATCGCCGATTGTCGACGCTACGGACCAAGGTCGAGCTGGAAGGCTTTGCCGCTGAATTGATTGACCGTTTCGGCACATTGCCAAAAGAAGTGAACTCGCTGTTGCTGGTGGTGCGCATCAAGGGGGTGTGCAAACGGGCCGGTATTGCACGGCTGGATGCAGGGCCGAAGGGGGCTGTGATCCAGTTCCACAACGACAAGTTTGCCTCCCCCGCCGGGTTGGTTGAGTTCATCAATGATCAACGTGGTTTGGCCAAAGTGAAGGGCAACACGATCGTCATTCGGCGCGATTGGACCAAGGCCGCAGACAAAGTTAAAGGTGCCTACGCCATAGCAACGGATCTGGCCCAAAAGGTGATTGCCGAGAAAAAGGCCAAGAAGACGCCTTAGGCCTCAAATATTGATCGAACTGCTAGGTTCATGCCGGATAAACTGCATCAGTCCCATTGCCAAAACAGCGCAGCAAAACACTCCGAAAATCATCGGCAGCGGGGTGCCGTCAAAGGTCAGACCGATTGGGGCTGCAATGGCCACTGCCAGCACCGTGGATAGGGCGCTGGAAATTGATGCCGCCATGCCCGCAATATGCCCCATTGGTTCGAGCGCAATTGCGCTCAAATTTCCCAACGTCATTCCGGCCATGTAAAATACCGATGTCATCCAGAGCAGGAAAACCACAAAATTGCCCCACTCGGGCAAGGCATTTGTCACCAATAACACTGCAAATGTGCCTGATACGATGATTTGCACAAACAGCGTGATACGGATTAACATCCGCATTCCAACCCGCACAACGAGGCTGGCATTTACCAGGCTGGCCGTGCCCGATATCAGAGCAAGACCGCCAAACCAAAGCGGGAAATTGGCCCCTTGATCAAAGGTCGTGTCAAATATTTGCTGCACGGTGGACAGCATGGCAAACAATGAGCCCAATATCAGCGTTTGCACCAAAATGGTGACGCGCATAACATTGCTTGATAGAACCTCAACAACACCCGCCCATAGAACATTGGCGCGAAAGGCGCGGCGTGATTCAGGAGTCAATGTTTCGGGTTGGCGTATGGCAAACCAAGCGCTATTGATCAACGCAAAGACAACAAATGCACCAAACATCCCGCGCCAGCCAACGAGTGCAATGATCAACGCGCCAATGCTGGGCGCAAAGGCGGGCACCAATGTGAAAACCATCATCACAAAGGACATCAACTGTGCCATTTGTCGACCCGAAAATTGATCGCGGATGATGGCCAGCGCCACCACCCGCGGCCCCGCAGCGCCGATGCCTTGTAACACGCGCGCGGCCAGTACCATTTCCAGTGACCCAGCCATCATCGCCAATATCGAAGCAATGATATAAAGCACAAACCCGCCCAACAAGACCCGCCGCCGCCCGAATGTATCAGACAGCGGGCCTGTGAAAAAAGTGCCCAGCCCCATGCCCAGAACAAAGCTGGTCAGAATCAGTTGCGCTCGGTTCAGATCATCTGGCGTCAAAGCCTGGCCAATTTGGGGCAGGGCCGGCAGCATCGCATCAATAGAAAATGCAATGGTGGCAGTTGACATCGCCATCAGGGCAACGAATTCGGTCTTTTTCAGCGGGCGTTGTGGGGTGATCATTGCTTGCGCCTTAGAATAAACAGGAAAATGGCAATTGCGCAGATCAGCACTTCGACCGCAAAACTCCAATGGAACATAAAGGACAGTATCCAATGGCTGTGGGTCGGGGAGACTGTGGCCAGCCGAACGAAGGTGTCGCTAAATGGCCAGAGCCACATGATATTGCCAACAAGCGTGTCCAGCACCATATGCAACAGGATTGCGGCAAAGCATAATGTCGCGGGCAACAACCATTGGCGCTTTAACACAGCAATCAGCGGCAGGGTGATGGCTGCGACGATCAGCCAGAACGCGGGCACATGTGGCCAATAGCGGTGGTGATGCACGCTGCGCCCGTCGACCAAATGGAACCAAAGCATGTCAAAATCCGGCAGCACCGAGGCGAATAAAACCGCGCCCAACACAGCGCCCTTGGTGCGAGTCGTGTGGCTTAGGATATATCCAGCCGGAAGGTGGGCGATCAACATTAGGCGTCAGGCTCGTTGGCGGCTGCGAGTTCCACAATCACTTGGCCCCAAACTTCCGCCGGTTGCGCCCCCGTCAGCACGGATTCGTTGTTCAAAATAAACGTTGGCACCCCGCGCACCCCGATTTCGCGGCTGTGGGCATCGCGGGCGCGAATGTCGTCCAGGTCGGCGTCCGTAGCCAGCAAGCGCTCGACCATATCAGCGTCCATGCCGCTGTCGCCTGCGATATTGCACAGCACCCCGTCATTTCCAATGTCGCGCCCCTCAACAAAGTAGGCTTTGAACAGGGCGGCGACCACAAAGGCCTGGCGGCCTTCAATGTTCGCCCAATGGATCAGGCGGTGGGCGTTCAGGGTGTTGGGAGTGGTTTTGATAGCGGCAAAATCTATTTTCAACCCAGCCTCTTCGGCCTTTTTGGCAATCTCTCCGTAAACCTTGATTGCACCCTCTTGGCCACCGAATTTCAACTCCAGATATTCGCGCCGATCCATACCACCTGCGGCCATCTCGGGGTTTAGCTGGTAGGGGTGCCATTCAATGGTGAACCGGTGATCAGGGTGCGCAGCCAAGGCGCGATCCAGATAAGATTTCCCAATATAACACCACGGGCAAATTGGGTCGGAAATGATGTCGAGTTTGATCACGATTGGGCCTCATAAGACTTGCGAATGGTGCGGCGCAACAGTTTACCGTTGGCGCCTTTGGGTAGGGTGTCAATCTGCTGGAATATACGCGGCGTTTTGTAGCGCGCCAATCGGTTTTTTGCATAAGAACGGAGATCAGCCTCGTCCAGCGGATTGTCCGAGGTGTAAAAGGCGGCAATCACGGTGGTGTCGGCTTTGACGCTGACCTCAACGGCTGCGACTTCATGGATATCGGGATGGGTGGCCAGAGCCGCTTCAACCTCAAGCGGCGAGACCCGAAAGCCGCCCGCGTTCATCATGTCGTCATCACGGCCCAGATAGGTGATCGCCCCGTCGGGGGCCATATTGCAAGTATCACCCGTTAGGAACCACTCGCCAATCTGTTTGGCGGCGGTTTCGTCCGGCGCATCCAGATAGCCGAGCATCAAGCCTGGATCCTCGCGGTGGATTGCCAATATGCCCGCGGTGCCATGCGGGACGGGGATGCCGTCGCTGTCCAGAATGGCCACGCGGCGTCCGGTTTGTGGATAACCCGAGGCCCCGTGCGGCGCGGGGTGGCTTGGGCTGCCAGATATGAAGGTGGAGCATTCGGACATGCCAAAGGCTTCATAGATCATGGTATTGGTGGCGCTGTTCCAATGGTCGCGCACCCGTTCGGGCAGTTTTTCACCGGCTGACAACCCATGGCGAAGGACCGGCATCGGGGTTGGTTCGGTCTTTAGCATTTGTCTGTAAACCCCCGGGGCAGCGGCGAAAATGCTGGCTTTGTGCTGTGCCATCAGACCCGAAAATTCGGCCGGCGTCACATCGGGGGTCGGGATCAAGGCGGTGGCTCCGATGGTCCAGGGGTCCATCAATCCGGTGCCCAATGTATAGGTCCAGTTAAAGGCCCCCGCGTGCAGAATGCGGTCATGCGCCGTCATGCCATACCAACCCGTCAACATCATCCGCCGCGCCCAGATTGCGCGATGCCCATGGCACACGGCGCGCGATTGACCCGAGGTGCCCGAGGTGTAGATGATATAGGCCAGACGGTTTGGATCGCCCATGTCGAAAAAAGCGGGGGCGAGGCCGTGGAAGCTGTGCAGGGCTTGGGCGTCTAAGACCGGACAGGCGGCGGCTTGGGTTGGTAGGGCAACGCCGTCCGTGGCGACAATCAGGTCGGGGGATAGGTCGTTACAGATTTTATCGACCTCAAGACTGGTCAATTGGGTGGACGTGGGCACCGGCACCAGACCTGCGGTGATGGCGGCCAAAAACAGGATCGGAAATTCCGGCGTATTGCCAAGGCGCATCAAGATACGGGCACCGGGGATTAAACCCATTTGCAGTAATCCGGTTGCGCAGCCACGCACGGCGGACTCGATTTGGCTGTAAGACCAGTCTTGCGGGGCGTCATGGCCAACAACCGACAGGGCGCATTTATCACCCAAAGCAGGAGCGCAATTCAGCACATACTGCGCCATGTTAAACGGCTGCGGACAGGTGGGCGGTGGTCCTTGGTTGAAAATTGCGTTCATTGATCTTTGCTATGTCGAAGTTGGGTATGGTGCAAGGGGTTGCGCCGCCTGACGGCGTCGCCCCAAGCGCTTTGCCCCCTGCGGGGCCAAAGCGCAAGAAAAGGTATTGCGAGCGGCTTTCATTTACCGAAATAAGAGTATCATAAATC
>JGI24724J26744_10000113_pt1 | contig 67275 bp, 63 predicted proteins | sample Cruoilmetagenom7_FD_26744 | JGI IMG/M metagenome (IMG submission 26744) | reverse complement strand
CGCGTTTAACAAAGCGCCGGGCAGGGGGGCGACTTTACAAAAAAGAAACTGGGGGCAGCAGGGCCGCATGTCGGGACTAAAAATCGAAAATCTGTCGATGCGGTTTGACCTGCCCAATGGCAGTCATATCCAAGCACTCGAGAATGTATCGCTTGACCTTGCCGAGGGCGAATTGATGTCGGTGCTGGGCCCATCGGGCTGCGGCAAGACGACCTTGCTTAACATTGTGGCGGGGTTCTTGGCACCGACCTCTGGCAGGATGATCCTGAACGGTCACGACGTTATCGGGCCAGATGCAGAGCGCGGCATGGTCTTTCAGCAAGGCGCGCTGTTTGAGTGGATGTCGGTGCGCGAAAACGTGAGTTTTGGTCCGCGTATGAAGGGGCAGAGCGAAAAGCAATATGGCGCTGAGGTTGACCATCTGCTGAATGTTGTTGGGCTTCGAGACTTTAAGGAAAAGGCGATTTACGAGCTCTCCGGCGGGATGCAGCAACGTGTCGCGCTTGCGCGCTGCTTGGCGAATGATCCTGATGTGATCTTGATGGATGAACCTTTGGGCGCGCTTGATGCGCTGACCCGCGAAAAGATGCAGAGCCTTGTGCTCAAACTTTGGAAAGAGACGGGCAAGACCATCATTCTCATCACCCACTCGGTCGAGGAAGCACTGCTGCTGGGCGAGCGCCTGCTGGTAATGGCCCCGCGTCCGGGGCGCATCCACCGCGAATACCGCCTCCCGTTCGCCGACCTTGGCGTCGGTCACGACCTGCGAGAGGTTAAGAAGCATCCTGAATTTGCCGAAAGACGCGAAGAGATTCTTGGAATGATTTGGGACATGGAAGAAGAAATCATGGGCCGGACAGAGGACGCATAATGATTATCTTACTGATTTACATCGTTATCTTTGTAGTCTCATTCTTTCTGGTACGCCTTGCTGTCGATCAAACGGCGAACGGCTTTGTCGCGCGTAAGACAGTTACCTTTGGCGATGAAAGTGCAGTGACCTCAAACCGTTTTGCCAGCGTAATTTCAATTCTGACGATCTTTCTGATTTGGGGCGCCTTCACCGGGTCCTCGCTGTTGCCAAGCTTTCTGCACGCGCCCGGCCCCTTTGAGGGGGTCGCGCAGATGACCTACACGGCCGAAGCAGATGACGGCAGTCGCGATGATGCGACGATCTCTGTTCTGGTGCATCCTGTCGGCGAAGACGCCAAAGCGCCGCAGGTCGATCCGGGTGAGGGTTGGGCCAAGAATGATGCTTTTACCATAGGTGCTTGGCGCTCGGGTCTTTTGCGCGTCGATAAGAACGATGAGAAAGTCCGCGACGATGGTCACCGGGTGGTGGCGGTGAACGGTCAAGAGATTGTCCCCGGTGGAGAGGTGCTGACTGAATTTGGCCGTGTTGGCATGTCCCCCAAGGGCACGCTGAATTTTGAACCGGCAAAGGGCTGGCAGATGGAGCCGATCTGGTTGCCGCCGCCGGAAGCCGTTGTCGCACGACTGGGTGAGATTTCCAGCCAAGGTTACCGTGACAGCACCCTGTGGGAACATCTGGGCTATTCATTGTTCCGTGTTGTCGTGGGCTTTGCACTTGGCGCGTTGGTGGGCATTCCGCTGGGCTATGCCATGGGCCTTTCTGGCTGGTTCCGCGGTTGGTTCGATCCGATCGTTGAATTCATGCGCCCGGTGCCACCGCTGGCACTGATCCCGCTGGTGATCATCTGGGCAGGGATTGGCGAGGTTGGCAAAATTATCCTGCTGTTCCTCGCGGCCCTTTGGATCATGGCCATCGCTGCCCGCTCTGGCGTGTCGGGGGTGAATATTACCAAGGTGCATGCGGCCTATTCGCTGGGGGCATCTAAAGCGCAGATCATGCGTCATGTGATTGTGCCGAACTCCTTGCCCGAAATCTTTACGGGTGCGCGTGTGGCAATGGGGGTCTGCTGGGGGACCGTGGTGGCCGCTGAATTGGTCGCGGCAGAGAAGGGCGCGGGCATGATGATCATGGTCGCCTCGAAATTCCAGCTTACCGATATCGTGCTGATGGGTATCATCCTCATCGGCGTCATCGGTTTCGGCATCGATATGCTGATGCGCAAGGCCGAGCGGGTTCTGGTGCCTTGGAAAGGGCGGTCATAACGCCGCCCACCGCGCCGCTCCGCGCTAAGTAAAAGTCTTGCCAGCGGTTGGATTCCACGCCACAGTGAAAAAATGGAGCAAATTTTCACATGACCAACGAGAGTTCGCGCACCTCTGACGCCGTGACGCCGCGGTCACTTGGCGCGGATTTACGCGCAATTCGCAAGGGGCGCAAATTAACCCTAACTGACATGGCCGAGGCGTTAGATCGCTCTGTCGGCTGGGTCAGCCAAGTCGAGCGCGATATCTCAACCCCCTCCATTGCCGATCTACGTCGGATCGCAGAGGTGTTGGGCGTGCCGATCTCTTTGCTATTTGGCGAAGCGACAGTGCCGCCCGAAGAGCGCGGCTATGTCGTGCGCGCAGGTGCCAGACGGGCCATGGGAAGTGCTGCAGATGGTCTGACAGAAGAGTTGCTCTCGCCCGATCTGACTGACAGTTTTGAAGTGATATATTCTACTTTCGCCCCCTATGCGGGGTTGGAAGCGCCCATCAGGCGAGAAACACAGGAAGTCGGCTTCGTCATTTCGGGGCGGTTGAACCTGATGATCGGTGAGCGCAGCTTCAGTGTCGGCTCTGGCGATAGTTTCCGCATCAGGGGTGAGTATTATTCGTGGGATAACCCTTTCGACACGCCCGCCGTAGTAGTTTGGGTCATTTCTCCGCCGGTTTACTGAACAAACACTGAAAATCCACGGCTAGCTTAATGGCGAACCGTAGGATGAGGAGCGGAACATGACGGATCTTCCAACAACCGCGCGGGTTGTGATCATCGGGGGCGGCGTCGTGGGGGTGTCGACCCTGTTTCACCTCGCCCGCGCGGGGTGGACCGATTGCGTGCTTCTCGAGAAGAACGAATTGACCGCGGGCTCTACCTGGCATGCGGCGGGCAATTGCCCGAATTTTTCAAACTCTTGGGCGGTGATGAACATGCAGCGCTATGGACTTGAGATGTACCGCGGCTTGGGCGACGCGGTGGGCTACCCGATCAACTATCATGTGACGGGCGCTTTGCGTTTGGCCCATAGCCGCACGCGCATGCAGGAGTTTGAACATGTCGCTTCCATGGCCCGCGCACAGGGGTTGGGGATGGAGATGTGCACCCCTGCTGAGTTGCAAGAGCATAACCCTTTCATAGAGTTGCATGACCTTGCAGGCGGCCTGTGGGATCCGCTGGACGGTGACATCGACCCCGCGCAATTGACCCAAGCCCTCGCCAAGGGCGCTCGGGAGGCAGGAGGGCAGATCCACCGGTTTACCGCCGCCACGGGGATTGATCGGGACGGCGATGAATGGATCGTAAAGACAGGGAAGGGCGATATTCGCTGCGAAAAGGTCGTCAACGCTGCGGGGTACTACGCGCAGCGGGTGGGCGAATGGTTCCGCGCGCATGGCGGCCGCCGGGTGCCCGCCGTGGTGATGAGCCATCAGTATTTCCTGACCGAAGAAATCCCAGAATTGGCCGCTTGGACCGCTGAGAAAGGTCACAAAATGCCGATGGTCCGCGATGTCGACAGCTCGTACTACCTGCGGCAAGACAAAAACGGCCTGAACCTCGGTCCTTATGAGCGCAATTGCAAAGCGCATTGGGTCACACCCGATGATCCCATGCCCGAGGATTTCAGCTTTCAGCTTTACCCCGATGATCTGGACCGTTTGGAGTGGTATATCGAAGATGCCATGGCGCGGATGCCGCTTTTGGGCAGCAGCGGTGTCGGTCGGGTCATCAACGGGCCGATCCCCTATGCGCCCGATGGCTTGCCAATGCTTGGCCCGATGCCCGGCGTGCCGAATGCGTTCGAGGCGCATAGCTTCACTTTTGGCATCGCGCAGGGTGGCGGCGCGGGCAAGGTCATGGCCGAATGGATCATGCATGGCGAGACGGAGTGGGACATGTGGGATGTCGACCCGCGCCGCTTTACCGCGCATGCCGATCACGAATTTACCCTCGCCAAGGCGCTAGAGACCTATGGCCATGAATATGCGATGCATTTTCCGCATCATGCCTGGCCCGCCGGACGCAACCGCAAGCTGTCCCCGCTGCATGACCGCTTGCTTAAATCCGGCGGGCAGATGGGTGCCTACAACGGGTGGGAGCGGGCGAACTGGTTTGCGAGGCCTGGCGACGATACATCAGAGCAAGCCACCCAGACATGGGACCGGGACGGCCCATGGGCGGTGCGGGTTCGTGAGGAGGTCGAGGCTGTGCGGGACCATGCCGGCGTGCTGGACCTGCCGGGGTTTTCGCGGTTTGCCTTGTCGGGGGATGGGGCGGCGGATTGGCTGCTGAGCCAGATCGCTGGCGCGCTGCCCAAAGTCGGGCGGATGACGCTGGGCTATTTTCCCGACAGTCGCGGGCGTGTGCTAAGTGAGATGTCGATCCTGCGGCACGCAGAAGAAGAATTTACGCTGATCACCGCCGCCCCGGCGCAATGGCATGACTATGAACTGCTGCGTAATGCACTTCCTTCGGAGGGCGTGATCACTTTGGCTGATCGGACGGACGCGGTCTCGACACTGATCCTCTGTGGGCCGAAATCTCGTGAGGTTTTGACGCAGCTAGCGCCGGACGCCGACCTGTCCCTGCCTTGGCTCAGCCTTCAAGACGCTGCGGTTCAAGCCAAGCCCGCACTGCTCGCGCGGGTCTGTTTTGCGGGCGAATTGGGCTGGGAGATTCATGCAGCCCCGACGGATATGCCCGCGATCTATGATGCGGTGATTGCCGCGGGGGCCAAGCCCTTTGGGATGTTCGCCCTCAATTCCATGCGCCTTGAGAAGGGATATCGGACGTGGAAGGGCGATCTTTCGCAGGAGTACACGCTGCTGGAGGCGGGACTGGCCCGATTTGTGAGGTTTGATAAACCACAAGATTTTCCCGGTAAAGCGGCACTTATTGCAGAGCAGGCGGCGGGTCCAAAGCGTCGTTTCGTGACGCTAATCGTTGAGGGCAATGCGCAAGATGCGCCAGCGATGGCAACGCTGCGGCTGAAGGGAGAGGCCGTGGGCGAAGTGACCAGTGGGGGTTATGGCTACCGGGTCGATGGCTCCATCGCGCTAGGGATGGTGCAGGACCGGGCCGCCGCGCCGGGCACCGAGCTTATGGTTGAGATTTTTGGCCAGAGTTACCGTGCTGTGGTGCAGCCTGACGCACCACTTTGGGACAGCCAAAACGCGCGCATTCGGGCGCAGGAGGTCTAAGATGGTGCAATTGCCCCAAAAGGCCCGCGCGGTCATCATCGGCGGTGGCGTCATTGGTTGCTCCGTCGCTTACCACCTCACGAAACTCGGCTGGACCGATGTCGTTTTGTTGGAACGCAAGCAGCTGACCTCAGGCACCACATGGCATGCGGCAGGATTGATAGCACAGCTTCGCGCGACGCAGAATATGACGCGTTTGGCGAAGTATTCCCAAGAACTCTACGGCGCGCTGGAGGCAGAGACCGGTGTCGCCACGGGGTTCAAACGCGTCGGTTCGATCACGGCGGCCCTGACTGAAGAACGCAAAGAAGAGATCCTGCGCCAAGCGGCCATGGCCCGGGCCTTTGGCGTAGAGGTTGAGGAAATCACCCCGCAAGAGGTGCGTGAGAAATACCCGCACGTCGAGACCCAAGGCATGACCGGTGCCGTCTATTTGCCCAAAGACGGGCAGGGCGATCCGGCCAATATCGCCCTAGCGCTGGCCAGAGGTGCGCGGGCGCGCGGGGCTATCGTAGCCGAGCGGGTGAAGGCCACTGGGGTCGCCCGTGAGAGGCGGCGCATTGCTACGGTAGATTGGGCCGGTGAAGACGGCAGCACGGGGCGGATAGAGACAGAGCACGTCATTAACTGCGCGGGCATGTGGGGGCGTGAGGTGGGCGAGATGCTGGGCAGCAATGTGCCACTGCAAGCCTGCGAGCATTTCTATATCGTCACCGAAGCCATACCCGGCCTGCGCGAAATGCCAGTGCTGCGGATCCCCGATGAATTTGCCTATTACAAAGAGGATGCGGGCAAAATCCTGCTCGGCGCTTTCGAACCTGTGGCCAAACCTTGGGCGCTGGAGGGTATTCCAGAGAGCTTTGAATTCGATCAACTGCCCGAGGATTTCGACCATTTCGAGCCGATCCTTGAGATGGCTGTCAAACGGCTGCCCTTGTTGGCTGACGCCGGGATACACACTTTCTTTAATGGTCCGGAAAGCTTCACCCCCGATGATGCCTATCACCTGGGCCAAACCCCTGAGATGGACAATGTCTGGGTCGCCGCTGGATTTAACTCTATCGGTATTCAATCGGCGGGCGGTGCGGGAATGGCGCTGGCGCAATGGATGGAGGACGGGGAGAAACCTTTTGATTTGGGTGATGTAGATATCGCGCGGATGCAGCCCTTTCAGGGCAACAGAACATATCTTGCCAAACGGGCGACCGAGACGCTGGGGCTGCTTTACGCCGATCACTTTCCCTATCGCCAGAAGGCCACCGCCCGGGGCATCCGGCGCAGTCCGATCCATGCGCATCTGCTGGAGCATGGTGCGGTGATGGGCGAATTTGCGGGCTGGGAGCGGGCCAATTGGTTCGCTGATGAGGGGCAGAAGCCGGAATACGACTACTCTTGGGGTCGCCAGAACTGGTTTGTAAATCAGGCCGCAGAACACGCTGCCATTCGAGAGGGCGTAGGGCTTTATGATATGTCGTCCTTCGGCAAGATCCGGGTCGAGGGGCCGGAGGCCGAAGCCTTCTTGAACCATGTCTGCGGCGCACAGATGGCGGTGCCAGTGGGAAAGATCGTCTATACGCAATTCCTCAACCCTCGCGGCGGGATTGAAGCGGATATAACCGTGACCCGGTTGAGTGAAACGGCCTATCTGCTCGTTACCCCCGCAGCGACGCGTCTGGCCGATGAAACGTGGCTGCGCCGCCATGCGGGCGAGCGTCGGGTGGTGATTACCGATGTAACCGCGGGCGAGGCGGTGCTGGCGGTTATGGGGCCGAACGCGCGGCGGCTGTTGCAGGCAATTTCGCCGAATGATTTCACTAACGTGGTGCACCCCTTTGGTATGGCGTGGAAAATTGAGATTGGGATGGGTCTCGCTCGGGCGCACAGGGTTTCATACGTGGGCGAGCTTGGATGGGAAATCTACGTCAGCACCGAAATGGCGGCGCATGTGTTTGAGGTTTTGATGGAAGCAGGCGCTGCGTTCGGGCTGAAACTCTGCGGGCTGCACGCGATGGACAGTTGCCGGATTGAAAAGGGCTTTCGTCACTTTGGCCATGACATCACCTGCGAGGATCATGTGCTAGAGGCTGGGTTGGGCTTTGCTGTTAAGACCGATAAGCCTGATTTCATTGGTCGCGATGCGGTGCTGCGCAAAAAAGAGGAGGGGCTGAAACTGCGGATGCTGCAATTCCGCTTAAAAGACCCTGAACCCTTGCTTTACCATGCCGAGCCGATCCTGCGTGATGGTCGTATCGCGGGCTATCTCAGCTCGGGCAACTATGGGCACCATCTGGGGGGGGCGATTGGCCTTGGCTATGTGCCCTGCGCCGGGCAAAGCGTGGCTGATCTACTCGGCTCGACGTATGAGATCGACATCGCAGGCCGCCGCGTCAGGGCCGAGGCGAGCCTGAAACCGATGTATGATCCCGGCGGGGTGCGCAGCAAAGGGTAGGGCCGTCCACCTATTCTTAAGAAAAGCGCGCACCCAACCCGTTGATCCAGTCTCATTTGATTTAGATCAAAGCAGCACTTTGAGCCTCATGCGATCCGTCTCCCAAAGATGAAGGGATTCGAGATATGTTCGATACGCTCAAGTTGATCGTGCTTGCGCTCATTGTGTTATTGGCGGCACTGGGCGCGGATTGGGCGCGCGATCCGGCTTATATGGTCCATGCCCTACTGATCATGTTCGTGGCGGCGGGGTTGTTCTTTTGGCAGCTACGCCAAGTGCCGGTCGAGGACCGTCAGCCGGTGATTTCAACGCGGCCGGAGGGCTATATGGATGGCCCCATCCGCTATGGTGTTATCGCCACGGCGTTCTGGGGTGTCGTTGGGTTTCTCGTTGGCACCTTCATCGCCTTTCAACTCGCCTTTCCAGCGCTGAACATCGAATGGGCCCAGCCCTATGCCAATTTCGGCCGCCTGCGCCCGCTGCATACCAGCGCGGTGATTTTCGCCTTTGGCGGCAATGCGCTAATCGCCACGTCCTTCTACATTGTGCAGCGCACCTCTTCGGCGCGGCTTTGGGGCGGGAACGCGGCTTGGTTCGTCTTTTGGGGATACCAGCTGTTCATCGTTCTGGCCGCTACGGGCTATCTGCTGGGGGCCACGCAATCGAAAGAATATGCCGAGCCGGAATGGTACGTCGACATCTGGCTGACCATCGTTTGGCTGACCTACCTCGCCGTGTTCTTCGGCACGATCCTGAAGCGGCGTGAGCGGCATATCTATGTGGCGAACTGGTTTTTCTTGGCCTTCATCATCACCGTGGCGATGCTGCATGTGGTCAACAATCTGGCCATTCCGGTGTCGATCTGGGGTTCAAAATCGGTGCAGGTCTTTGCGGGCGTGCAGGATGCCATGACCCAGTGGTGGTATGGCCATAACGCCGTGGGGTTTTTCCTCACTGCCGGTTTTTTAGGGATGATGTATTACTTCGTGCCGAAACAAGCGGGCCGCCCGGTCTATAGCTACAAACTGTCGATCATTCACTTCTGGGCGCTGATCTTTCTCTATATCTGGGCCGGGCCGCACCATTTGCATTACACCGCGCTGCCCGATTGGGCCGCAACGCTGGGCATGGTGTTTTCGATCATCCTGTGGATGCCCAGCTGGGGCGGTATGATCAACGGTCTGATGACCCTTGAAGGCGCGTGGGACAAGATCCGCACCGATCCGATCATCCGCATGTTTGTGGCCTCACTCGCCTTCTACGGCATGTCGACCTTTGAGGGGCCGATGATGTCGATCCGGGCGGTGAACTCGCTGAGCCATTACACAGACTGGACCATTGGCCATGTGCATTCCGGTGCGCTTGGCTGGAACGGGCTGATTACCTTCGGCGCGCTTTACTTCCTGACACCCCGGCTCTGGGGGCGGGCGCAGATGCATTCGCTTGCGGCGATCAACCTGCACTTCTGGCTCGCGACTGTGGGCATCGTGCTCTACGCGGCGTCGATGTGGGTGTCGGGCATCATGGAAGGTCTGATGTGGCGCGAGGTCGATGCCAACGGCTTTTTGGTCAACAGCTTTGCCGACACCGTCGAAGCTAAATACTTGATGTATGTGGTCCGTGGTCTGGGCGGGGTTCTCTACCTCGCTGGCGGTGTCGTGATGGTCTGGAACATGTGGATGACCATCCGCGCCCCCGAAGCCCGCCCCATTACCGTCGCCCTGCCAGCGGAGTAAGATCAATGGCCAAGAACCCCCACAGCCCGAACTATAACCCAGCTGACGATCCCAAGGTAGTAACCGCACGCGAAGGTCTAACGCACGGCGAAATCCCGAACGAGCTGCCGCCCGAGACGCAAACCATCACCTTTCACCAGCGGTTTGAGCGTAACGCGACCTTGCTGCTCATCGCCTCGCTTGGTGTGGTCAGCATCGGCGGGATAGTCGAAATCGCGCCGCTCTTTTGGCTGGAGAACACCATCGAAGAGGTCGAAGGGATGCGCCCCTATTCACCGCTGGAACTGGCGGGGCGCGAAATCTATGTGCGCGAAGGGTGCTATGTCTGTCACAGCCAGATGATCCGCCCGATGCGCGACGAGACAGAGCGCTATGGTCATTACAGCCTTGCCGCTGAATCGATGTATGACCACCCGTTTCAGTGGGGCTCCAAACGCACTGGGCCGGATTTGGCGCGGGTCGGGGGGCGCTATTCGGATGAGTGGCATGTCGATCACTTGATGGATCCGCAATCGGTGGTGCCGCAAAGCGTGATGCCGAAATATGCCTTCCTCATGGATGCCAAGCTGGAGGGGGATGATGTGACCGATTTGGTCGCGACGCACCGCATGGTCGGCGTGCCCTATAGCGATGAAATGATTGCCAGCGCCAGTGGGGATTTTCGCGCGCAGGTCGAACCCTTCGGTGATTACGACGGGCTGCTTGCACGCTACCCCGGCGCGCAAGTGCGCAACTTTGACGGCCAGCCCGGTGTCAGCGAGATGGACGCGCTGATCGCCTATTTGCAAATGCTCGGAACGCTTGTCGATTTCTCGACCTTCGTGCCCGACGCCAACCGCTAAGGAGCCTGCCATGGACACCTATTCTTTCCTGCGTGAACTGGCCGATAGCTGGGCGCTGCTGATCCTGACGCTGATCTTTCTGGGAGTCATCGGCTGGGCCTACCGTCCGGGGTCGCGCGCCCTGCATGACGACGCGGCAGATGTGCCTTTTCGGAACGAAGACCCCGATCAATCTCGCCCCGAACAATCCCGCCCCGAACAACCCCGCAATGACCATGCCCGCCATGACGGAGCTTGCAAATGACCGACAATCGCAAGATCGACCCCGAAACCGGGACCGAGACCACCGGGCACAGTTGGGATGGTATCGAAGAGCTTAACACCCCCTTGCCGCGCTGGTGGCTTTGGACCTTTTACGCGACGATCGTTTGGGGCGTGATATATACGATCCTGTACCCAGCATGGCCAATGGTTTCGGGCGCGACGGCGGGGCTGTTGGGCTATTCCACGCGCGCGGAGGTCGCCGCCGAGATCAAGCGCGTTGACCTGTCGAATGCTGATCTGACCGAGAGCCTCGTGAATGTCGATTTGGGCGTATTGAAGGACAATGAGGAGTTGCACCGCTTCGCCGTTCAGGCTGGCCGTTCAGTTTTCGCCGCCAACTGCTCGCAATGTCACGGCGCGGGGGCAGGGGGTGTGGTGGCTTCGGGCTATCCCAACCTCTTGGACGACGACTGGCTCTGGGGCGGCACGATGGAGGATATCGCCTATACCGTGCGCCACGGCATCCGGAATGAGGATGACAACGACGCGCATTTCTCAGAGATGCCGCCCTTTGACTGGATGGAAAACGCGGAACTGGACGCCACCGTTCATTTTGTGCGCAGCCTGTCGGGACTTGAATATAACGCGGCAGCGGCACAGGCAGGAGCGGAAGTTTTCGCCGATAATTGCAGCGCGTGCCACGGCGAGAAAGGCTTAGGCGACCGTGAGATCGGTGCCCCCAACCTTGCTGATGCGATCTGGCTGCGAGGCGGCAGCCATGACGCGATCCTACGCCAACTCAAAGCGCCGCGTATGGGGGTGATGCCGCCGTGGCAGGCGCGTTTAGGCGAAGCCGAAGTGCGCGCCGTGAGCGCTTATGTCCACGGTTTGGGCGGCGGTGAGGCTACTGTCGGTGACCCCGAAGACATGCCCGCAGACTGAGCCGGTTCAAAAGAGGATCCGCAGTTTGATGCAGATCAAAGCGGCCCGCGTACCAAGGGTGTAGGCCGCAAGACGTAACCCGGAGCCAACCGCCCATGTCAAACGCCGCCCCCCCGCTTTTCGCCGCGCGTGAGCCGATTTTCCCCCGTCGGGTCAGCGGTTTCTTTCGGCAGTTGAAATGGGTCATCCTGATCCTGACGCTGGGGGTCTATTATATCACCCCTTGGATACGCTGGGACCGCGGCCCGAACCTGCCAGACCAAGCCGTTCTAGTCGATCTTGCGGGCCGGCGTTTCCATTTCTTCTGGATCGAGATTTGGCCCCATGAATTCTATTTCGTGGCCGGTCTATTGATTATGGCAGGGCTTGGGCTGTTTCTGTTCACCTCCGCTCTGGGCCGAGTTTGGTGTGGATACGCCTGCCCACAAACCGTCTGGTCAGACCTTTTCATGACCGTCGAGCGCTGGATCGAGGGCGACCGCAACGCGCGCATCCGTCTGCATAATGCCCCATGGAGCCTGCGCAAGGCGCGGCTGCGTTTGACCAAATGGGCGGTCTGGCTTCTGATCGCGGTGGCGACGGGCGGCGCTTGGGTCTTTTACTTTGCCGATGCGCCCAGCTTGGCGCGTGACCTTGTCAGTTTGCAGGCGGCACCCGTGGCCTATGCCACCATCGCAGTTCTCACGGCGACAACTTTCATTTTTGGCGGTTTCATGCGGGAACAAGTCTGCATCTACATGTGCCCTTGGCCGCGCATCCAAGGCGCGATGATGGATCCCGGCACGCTCACCGTAGGCTACCGCAAATGGCGCGGGGAACCGCGGGGTAAGGGTGGGGTGAAACGTCAGCAAGCCGCTGCCGAGGCGATAGGCAGCGGCGATGCCGTGGCGCGCTATGGCGCGGCGCTGGATAAGAACTCCGCCGGAGGCCGCCAGTCGCGCAGTGGCGAGGTGTTGGGCGATTGCATTGACTGCAACGCCTGTGTTGCGGTCTGCCCCATGGGCATCGACATCCGCGAGGGCCAGCAGATGGAGTGTATTACCTGCGCTCTGTGCATTGATGCCTGCGACGATGTGATGGCCAAGATCGGGCGTCCGCGGGGCCTGATTGACTACCTCGCGCTGGATGATGAGCCACCGACCGCACCCCAACAAAGCGCCGCCGTTGCGGGATTGGCCGAAAGCCCCGCGGGGGATGTTGCCGGGGCCACGCAGCCCCCGTGGCAGCCCAAACCGCTCTGGCAGCATATCTTTCGCCCCAGAACGATCTTTTATACCACGGCTTGGGCCGCCATCGGGGTGGCGCTTGTGGTTGCGCTATTCATCCGGCCCGAGATCGACATGACCATCGCCCCGGTCCGCAACCCAACGTTTGTGACCCTGTCCGACGGATCAATCCGCAACGCCTATGACATCCGGTTGCGCAACAAACATGGCGAGGCGCGGGATTTCCGATTGTCGCAGGTGGGCGATACCGGTCTGCAACTGGCCCTTGAGGGCGCGTTGGACGCGGTGGTCGAAGTGCCCGCTGATACCAGCCGTCTACAACGTGTTTATGTGATCGCCCCCCCGCAAACCCGCGCCGCCGGGCAGTCGCGCAGCGACCTGCGCCTCTGGGTTGAAGACATCACCTCGGGCGAGCGGGCGTACGGGAATACCATTTTCAATGGAAAGGAAGGTCTTGATGAACACGGTGCAGACTGAACGACCGCTTACCGGATGGCACGTCTTGGCGATGTTCGTGGGCGGTTTCACGATCATCATTTCGGTGAACATTGCTCTGGCGGTCAGCGCGGTGAAGACCTTTCCGGGCAAGGAAACAGACTCCAGCTATGTCGCCGCGCAGAATTTTGACACGGACCGCGCAGCACAGGAGGCATTGGGTTGGGCCGTCCAGACGGATTTGACTGAGACAGCCTTGCGGTTGGCGGTGCAGAATGCGGGGGGCGCTGTGGTAAAGCCCGAGATCATCACAGCGACACTGGGGCGCGCGACGACTGTCGCCGATGACATAACGCCTGAGTTTCAATGGGATGGCCGGGCGTGGACTGCTTTGGTGACTGCCGGGCCGGGGAACTGGAATTTGCGGATCGAGATGCGCGCCGCCGATGGAACACTCTTTCGCCGCCGTATCCCTCTGAGAGTTGTGCGATGACCCTCGCCGCTTGTCCCGGCTGTGTTGCGGTGGCCCCCTCGGTCGACGCTGCGGCGAACAAAGGATCGGGCGGCGCGGCCGCTCTTCATCTTGCCCTGCCGCAGATCCGGTGCGCGGCTTGTATTGCCGGGGTGGAAGGGATTTTGGCCAAATTGCCCTCGGTTCAGTCGGCACGGGTGAACCTTGGGGCCAAGCGGGTCCGCATTGTTTTAACGCAGGGGTATGATGCAGCCGGGGCACTGAAGGCGCTCAATGACGCGGGCTTTGAGGCGCATGAGTTGGACGCCACGGCACTGCGCCCGGCGGGTGATGACATAGGCCGCCGCCTGCTGGCCCGGGCCGCTGTGGCAGGCTTTGCCATGATGAATGTGATGGCGGTATCAGTCGCGGTCTGGTCTGGGGCGGGCGATATCACGCGGGTGATGTTTCACTGGGTTTCTGCGGCTATCGCACTGCCCGCTTTGGCCTTCTCAGCGGTGCCGTTCTTTGCTTCGGCAGCCGTGGCGCTGCGGGCCGGGCGGATGAACATGGACGTGCCAATCGCCCTGGCGATTCTGCTGGCGGCGGCGACCTCAGTCTATGAGACCTTCGCGGCAACCGGCGCGCATACATGGTTCGACGCGGCGCTGTCGTTGACCTTTTTCCTATTGGTAGGTCGCTATCTTGAGCACCGCGCAAGGGCCACGGCGCGTTCTGCAGCGGCAGAGCTGACGGCACTGGAATTGCCGCGCGCGACCCGTTTGACCCCGGTTGGCCGCGAAACCGTTGACGTGGCCACCTTGATGCCCGAAGACCGCATCGCTCTGGCTGCAGGTGCCCGCGCGCCGGTGGATGGCATCGCGCTTGGTGCCGCGATGGTCGACCGATCGGCCCTGACAGGGGAGGCGGCGCCCATCGTCTTGATGGCAGGCGACCCGGTCTGCGCGGGCGAGGTGATCCTCGGCTCTCCGCTTACCCTGCGCGTCATGCATCGGGCCGAAGACAGCACCCTGCGCCGTTTGGCGGCTTTGGTCGAAGTGGCCGAAACCGGCAAACACCGCTACAGCGGGATCGCGGATCGGGCCGCACGGCTTTATGCGCCAGTGGTGCACGGGCTGGCGGCTGCGGCATTTGTCGTTTGGTGGGGGCTGACGGGGGATCTGCATCACGCGATTGCGGTGGCGACGGCGACGCTTATCATCACCTGCCCCTGCGCATTGGCGCTGGCCATCCCGGCGGTGACAGCGGCGATGACGGGGCGGCTGTTCCGCGATGGAGTGTTGCTGAAGTCCCCGACTGCGCTGGAGCGATTGGCCGAAATCGACACGGTTTTGTTCGACAAGACGGGCACGCTGACGGAAGGTGTGGCGCGGTTGCCCGAACTTGATGCAACAGCCGCTTCGGTGGCGCTTGGCCTTGCACGGGTGTCGGACCACCCGGCTTCGCGTGCATTGGCCGCCGCACTTCACAATCACCTGCCCGCGGACTTGAGCGAACTTTATGAGGTGCCGGGCGAGGGGGTCTGCGGCTTATGGAACGGGGCGCAGGTGTGGCTGGGCAGGGGGCAGGACGAGCCAGAGCTTCACTTGCCTGACCGTTGCATTCCCCTGCCGCTTCGCGAAACCCCGCGCCCGGGCGCCGCAGAGGTGATCCAAGCGCTTCGGGGGAGGGGTCTGAATGTGGCTATGGTTACAGGCGACACAGAGGCGCGCGCTGCTGCACTGGCCGCGACGCTGGGGATTGATAGGGTTCATGCCGGTGTCCGGCCTGAGGACAAAGCCGATCTAGTGCGCCAGATGGCGGACCGCGGCAAGCTGGTGTTGATGGTGGGCGACGGGCTGAATGATACCGCTGCCCTTGCAGGCGCGCATGCCTCTCTCGCGCCGGCCACGGCACTTGATGCGGCGCGGGTTGCCTCTGATGGGGTGATGCTGGGCGGCGATCTCTGCGCTATCGATGAGACCTTGCGATTGGCCCGCCGGGCGCGCAGCCGTATTCGTCAGAACTTGGCTTTGGCTGCGGCCTATAACGCAGTGGCGATCCCCGTGGCCGTCATGGGCTATGCCACGCCGCTGATGGCGGCGGTGGTGATGTCGACCTCTTCCATCCTTGTGGTTCTGAATGCGGTGCGCCGATGAACATCCTGATTGTCTTGATACCTGTCTCTATCTGCCTTGGCGCGGCAGGGCTTGCGGCCTGCCTGTGGACGTTGCGCCATGGTCAATACGATGACCTTGAAGGCGACGCCGCGCGCATTTTGTTGGAGAATGATATGCCCGCTCAGGCGGAAGGTCTTCCGCCAGAGATCGACAAAGATGAGATGCCATAACGTTCGGACCAGGTGGCAATCCGCGCGTGGTCTACGCCGTCGGTGAAGTCGAGAAAACGCCTCTTAATCAGCAACCTGAGACGCCGCGATGTCGCGCATTAGTCTTGCAATAGGGCGCGGAACGCCTCGGCCAAATCCGCTTGCCTGTAGGGTTTGCGCAGTATGGCAAAGGCGTAATCTTCCTCCTCCCCCCGCAGTATGTTTTCGGAGAACCCCGAGGTGATCAATATCCGCAGATGCGGCATCTCTTGGGCGACCCGCGTGGCCAAGGCGTGACCAGAGAGGTCACCGGGCATCACCAAATCGGTAAAGACCACGTCAATATCGTCTCGCGACTTTAACGTTTCCCAAGCGGCATCGCCGGTTGTCGCTGTAACGCATTCAAAGCCTAAGGTTTTTAGCCGCGTTTCAGACAGCCGCAAGACCATCGGATCATCTTCGACCAAAAGCACGCGCAGGCCAGCGCCGATTCCGGCGTGACGCTTAAGGTCGTCGCCCGGCGCGGGGTTTTGCCGGGCGGTGTCTACGAGGGCGGGGAAGTACAGGCTGATCGTCGTTCCTTTGCCCAGTTCGCTGTAAATCGCGATATGCCCGCCGGATTGTTTGATAAACCCATAGACCATCGACAGGCCCAGTCCGGTCCCTTGACCAACGGGTTTGGTTGAGAAGAACGGCTCCATCGCGCGGGCGCGGGTTTCAGCAGTCATGCCTTCGCCCGTATCGGCGATCGACAGACGAATGTAGTTGCCCATGTCGATGCCAATTTCTTGCGCGACATAAGTGTCGTCCAATTGCATGTTCCGCGTCTCCAAGGTGATCTTTCCACCCGACGGCATGGCGTCTTGCGCGTTGAGCGCAATGTTCAAGACGGCAGTCTGAAGCTGGGTCGCGTCGACTTTGGCCTGCCACAGATCATCTGCAAAGGCCGTCTCGACCGCGATATGCGCGCCGATGGTCCTATTCAACATCGCCACCGCCTTTGAGACTTCGGCATTTAGATCAATGACTTCGGCATTTAATGTGCTTTTGCGGGCAAAGACCATGAGCCGAGAGGTCAGGTCTGCGCCAACCTCAGCCGCTTCCAGAGCGTCCGAAATCAGCGCGCCACTTTTTGCAGCAGTCTCAGACATCTCTAAAAGCTCAAGATTGCCAATCACAACGGTCAGCAGATTGTTGAAGTCATGGGCAATGCCACCGGTCATCTGGCCGATGGCGTCCATTCGTTGCGAGCGCGCGGTTGCCTCTTCGGCGGCCTTTCTGCGTGAGAGATCATGCATGATGCCGACAAAGGCGACCTCGCCAGAGATATCGGCGCGACCCACGGATAAATGCAGTGGGAAAACGCTGCCGTCTGCGCGGATGCCTTCAACATCGCGGCCCACGCCGATGATCCGTTTCTCGCCGGTTTCAAGGTGGTGGCGCAGGAACCCGTCGTGCTGCACGGCCATTGCATGGGGCATGAGCATACGCACGTTTTGGCCCACCAACACTTCGACCGAATGGCCGAAAAGCATCGCCGCCGCCTTGTTCACGCGCAGGATGTTGCCCGCGTGATCGGCCACAACCATCGCGTCAACGGCAGCATCCAAAAGGGCCAGCAGGACGGGGCTTTCATCGTTGATCTTCATGCAAGGTTTCCGTCAGTGATGGGCGTGGAAAACAGCAAACACGCGCGGCCATATATGTGCAACCTATCCGATAGCGCGAAACAGGGCAGGGCTGCAATGTGCACCGGGGGGCCCTTAACCTCGCTGCTCCTTTCACACCCTCGACGCGCCTACCATTGGATTGCTTCCAGATAGTCCAGGAGGTTGGCAAAATCGGTTTCCAGCACCTCTCCGTCAGCGCCGCCATTCGGGTAGACGTGGCGCAGCCCCATGGCCGAGAAGTCAGGCATGGGAGAACTGGGGTCGTCTTTTTCCAGTTGCCCCATGACAAAGCGGCTGACGAATTCCCGGGGGAAATATCCATCATTGCGTTGTTTCAGCCCGGCCAAATCTGGCGGGACAACATCCAAGCGCAGCGAGGCTGGACCAGCCCCTTCGGCCCGCGCACCGTGGCAGGCGGCACATTCCTTGACATAGACACGCTGGCCTTCGCGTACCCTATCGGCATCCTCCGCCGGGCCGTCTGAACAGGCGGAGAGAAGGGCGCCAGAAAGTCCGACGAGGGCGATGAAGCGAAAGCGCATAACGGGGTCTACCTTTGGATCAGGGGCGTCATTCGGGCGATTAGTGAGACAAAAGGACAGCGCATGTATCTTGTTCGATCAGCGTCCGCGTGGTGCCGCCAAAGACCATTTCACGCAAGCGGGAGTGGTCATAGGCACCCATAACGATCAAGTCTGCCCCAGCCTCTTTGGCGCGTTTCATAATGGCCACCCCGATTTCCTGCCCACCGCTTGAATATTGCTGAACCGCGACGCGGCATCCTTGATGGGACAGCCACGCCGCCACGTCTGTGCCGGGGTTCTCGCCGTCATCGGAAGACGTCGAGACCGGATCAACGAGCGCCACAGTAACCTCTCGTGCCCCGCGCAATATTGGCAAAGCGGCGCGGAGCGCCCGGGCGGCGGGAATACCCGCTTTCCACGCAACAAAGACTGACTGAGGAGACAGGGCGGCTTCGACATTTGTGGCATTCAACACCACGGGCGCGGCAGAATCGAACAGGGCCGCGTGCATAATGTCGTCGAACAAGCGCTCGTCCTTGCGAAGATCGTCGCCCATAACAAGTGCATCGCAAGTCAGCCCCGCCCGCGCCACTGCATTTCGAAGGCCTGAAACCTCGCCACAAACCGCGCGCACATCTGCGCTCGTGCCTTGGTCAGCAAGGTATTGAGACATCTTCTCGCGCCGCACATCAAGGGCTTCGCGTGCCGCGTCCACATCCGCTTGCCAACCTGTTGGCAGAGAATAGGAACTCAGCTCTCCGATGCCGATGGAATAAACCGGAACAGGGGGGACTTCGCTCAACAGCAAAACAATAAGATGTACGCTATGGGCTTGTGCCACCTGGCTGATCGGTCCCAGTTGATTTGGCTGGGCATCGACCCCAAGAACAACGGTGAGTGTTAAATTCTGCATTGCGGCGCTCCTTGTGTGGCCACGTTCAGCATGACGTGGCCGTGGGGCAGCAGCATTGATCTGGATCAACTTAAAACGCGCAGGTCATCGCGCTGCTAGAGATGTTGGCTCGCTAAAACCGTGTGCATGGCGCCGCCACGATGGGTTCAACTCTACCTTAACGGAAAACGCCGAAGGTGGCGGTTGTGCTCGCCAATAGGACGGACGATATGATAGGTTTGCATTCTACGCACAGTGGCCAGACCGGCTAAGGTAGGACGAAAGCTGAGATATTTGCATTGGGCGGTAGCACTTTGCCGTAAGAGAACCGCGGAACTCATGCCGTCGGCCCCGCCCGCAAATGCTGCCTCTTTGCGCCGGTTTAGAACCACGGTATAGGAATGCCGTCTATGTTTTTTCGGACCGAATGGAGAGCAGGATGTCTACAGTTGAACGTTGTGCCGTCAACACCACCGGGTCTGGCGACGAGGCTATCGTATTTTTGCACGGCTACGGTTGTGACAGTAACATGTGGCGCAAGGTGGCCCCCTACTTTGCGAAGGATTCCCGCGTCGTTACCTATGATCTCATGGGGTACGGGAAGTCTGAGACAACGCATTATGACATGGCCCGCTATGCCACATTGGATGGTCATGCGGATGACTTGATCGCGATATTGGATGAACTTCAATTGAAGGACGTCGTTGCAGTTGGCCACTCTGTAAGCGCGATGACAATCGGGTTGGCCGCCACACGTCGCCCGGATTTGATAGGGAAACTGGCTATGATTTGCCCGTCACCCAGTTATGCCAACGATAACTCCTATGTCGGCGGCTTCGAGCGGAGCGATCTTGTTGGGCTGCTGAATGTTCTCGATGTAAATTATTTGGGGTGGGCGCAAGAGATGGCGCCGCAGATTATGGGGGCAGCAGACCGTCCAGAACTCGGCCATGAATTGACAGATAGCTTTTGCCAAACGGATCCTGATATCGCGAAACATTTTGCAAGGGTTACGTTTCTCAGCGACCATCGTAACGACGTGAAGGCGATTGCACAGCCAACCTTGGTATTGCAATGCAAAGACGATATTCTGGTGCCACCCTCTGTCTGGACTTGGTTGACAGAAAATATGCAGGATGTTGAGTTGACTGTGCTGGACGCAACGGGTCACTGCCCGCACATGAGCTATCCTGAAGAGACGATAAAGGTGCTTGCTGACTTTGTGCGGCCGCGCATCAATATATGAGCGATCGTTTCGAATGCCTGACGGATTTTGACCAATGGCCTTGCGGTCTTGCGGTTATGGATGCGTCGGGTCAACTCGAAAAAACGAATGCTTTCCTACGGCAGTGGCTGGGGATGGATGCTGCTGAGCAGGGCGGTGGCGTTCGCTTCGTGGATATCTTGTCGCGGGCAGGTCGCATTTATTTCGAAACGCATCTGCGCCCACTTCTGCTCGTGAACGGTCACTTTTCAGAAGTATCTCTTGAACTTGAACGCCCTGACGGCACGCGCGTGGCTGTTTTCATGAATGGGCGTGCGACCTTGTCAAAGGGTCGCATGGTGAGTGCCCATTTCAGCATGTTCCGCAATGAGCAACGCCAAGCGTTTGAACATGAACTGGTGGCAAAGCGGCGCGAAAGTGAAGCGTTCAAAGTGCTCGTCGGATCGTCACCCTATGCCATCATGTCGGTGCGCATGGACGGGACCATTCGCGCATGGAATCCTGCTGCCGAGCAATTGTTCGGCTACTCCGAAGCAGAAGTCATCGGACAGAAATTTGACGAGATTTTGGTGCCGCCAGATGATCGGAAAGGTCTCGGGGACGATTTGCGGCGCATTACCTCTGGCGAGACTGTGAGAAGTGAGACGGAGAGGCTCCATAAGGATGGTCACCGGGTGCAGGTGGAGCGAAGCATTGCAGCCATTCATGATGTGACCCAAGAGTATAGTGGCTTTGTCGCAACCTACAGCGACATCAGTGCCCGCAAGGCATCTGAAGCTCATATTCAAACCCTATTGCAAGAAGTTAATCACCGATCCAAGAACCTGATTGCGGTCGTACAAGTTATCGCCCGGCAAACGGCGCGCATGTACGAAGGATCAGAGTTTTTTTCAGCGTTTAGCAAGCGTTTGGCCAGTTTGACATCAAATCAAGATACCTTGCTTAATAGTCGGGGAAACCATGCTGATTTGGAAACGCTGGCCCGATCCCAATTCGCACATCTGGTTACCCCCGAAGACCCTCGTATAACGGTAAGTGGTCCGGCTGTTCAGATGAACGAGGCTACATCACAAGCTATAGGTATGGCACTTTTTGAGTTGGCAACAAACGCTGCCAAATATGGCGGGTTATCAAAGGATACTGGCTCGGTCACTCTGTCTTGGGTGGTTGTGCCAGGACCTGACCCGAAACTCGAAATTTCTTGGGTTGAATCAGGTGGTCCGCCGGTTTCTGCACCGGAAAGAATGGGCTTTGGTTCTCAAGTGACCGGCCCAATTCTCCAAGGAATTACCTCAGGGGAAACACAGCGTGAATTCCACCCAGACGGATTTCGCTGGTTTTTCAGGGCAGCTCTCGCAAAGATGACAGAGTAGAAGGTTCTGAGTAAGTTCTTGAACTTCTGTATGATAGTCCTTCTCGGCTCCAAGCTCCGCCCAGCGGGGCTTTGTCGTTTAGAACCATCCCAATCCGCGCGCCTCGGCGTAATTGGCGCAGTCGGTTGGGCAGAGAAGTCGTCAAGCTATGCCGAAATTGGGTATTATCATCGGTATCTGCCCACCTGGGCGGATTGCACAATACTACATAATTTCAGGAGTATAGTGGCGGAGAGACAGGGATTCGAACCCTGGGAACCCGTGAAGGCTCAACGGTTTTCGAGACCGTTTTTGTTGATGCGTTGAGGCAGAAAAGTCTAACTAAATAGGCTCTTTGGGTCAGCGAAAAGGGCCAGATCGGAACGCTAACCATACGCAGGGGTCATAGCAAAAGGGTCATAGCTGTGGTGACGCCTTCCGCATACTTAAACGGCGGAAAGCCGAAGTTCGATGCAGATGCGAGTTTCCGATGCGGCAACGGAGAGAGCAGACATTTCAAAAGCCTTAGGGCAAACGTTCCTCGTAGTTGTTTGCAACTGTCACAGCCTTGTCCCACAGGGGTGCCACCCAAACCCCGTAATTGAATTGAGCGAGAATTCGAGCCGCGGTTATTCGTAAATGTGAAATGTACTCCCGGTTGGCTATGATGATGTAACCGCCTCCCGACGGCATCGATGTGCCAAGGTGGGTCTGCAATGATCCACAAAAAGGAGAGCGGTCATGTCGGATATTATCACAATCGGACTCGATTTGGCGAAAAATGTATTCCAAGTGCATGGAGCTGACGGCGCAGGTCGAGCGGTCCTGCACAAGGAATTACGGCGAATGCAGGTTTTGATGTTTTTCAGCCAGCTTCCGCGATGCGTGGTTGCGATGGAAGCGTGCGGCGGCGGCCATTTCTGGGGCCGTGAAATTGGCAAGTTGGGCCACGAAGTACGACTGATCCCGCCCGCTCACGTCAAACCCTTCGTTAAGCGCCAGAAGAATGATGCCGCTGATGCCGAGGCCATCTGCGAAGCGGCGGTGCGTCCGTCGATGCGCTTTGTGCCGGTGAAGAGCGAAGATGTGCAGGGTGCAGCCACGGTCTTCCGGGTCCGGGAGCTACTGATCCGTCAGCGCACTCAAACGATCAATGCGCTTCGCGGCCACCTGACGGAATTTGGGGAGGTGGTTCCCCAAGGGGCAGCAAACGCAGCATGCCTGAGTACGATCATAGAGGATCCGGCAAGTTGCTTGCCTGAGGAAGCTCAGGCAACGTTGCTGGTTCTGGTCGAGACGAAGATCCGCCTCGACGATCAGATCACCAAGCTCAACGCCGAGATCAGTCGGCGCGCCAAAGAGAATGAGGTGGCGCGCAGGCTGATGACGATCACAGGAATTAGGCCGTTGATCGCTACGGCTCTGGTTGCCCTCGCGCCGCCCCCTGAGACATTCCGCAGAGGGCGCGATTTTGCAGCTTGGCTCGGGCTTGTGCCGCGACAACACTCGACAGGCGGCAAGCAGCGGCTCGGGGCGGCGACTAAAATGGGAGAGCGATCTTTGCGGCGATTGCTGATTATTGGTGCCAACAGCGTCATTATAAAGCGGCATGTCCATCCAATGGCCGGATCGGGCACTTGGCTGGGAGGGATGCTGCTGCGCAAGCCACCGATGCCTGTGCGGGTAGCGTTGGCGAACAAGATGGCGCGAATTGTTTGGGTGCTCATGGCGAACAAAGAAGTTTACAGAGCTCCGGCTGCAGCGGCGTAAGCTGACTGACAGCCGCGAGGACCTCGGAGCGGAGGAGGGCAAGGGGCTGTATGGCGCAACGGTCGTGAGACGGGATTGGGAAAACCAGTGTGCAACAGAGTGCCTTTGAGCACGCGGCTTTGATCTGGACCTAATCTTCGAACACCATACGGGCCCGCGACATCTGTGACGTCGCATCATGAGGCCGGACATATGTCAGCACCCGACGACGCGCCAAAATCAGCTCTGAAAATACCTCTTGCGTTTGGGGCGGTTACATATGCTGCACAAAAACCAGCGGGGATTCATGTCGTGAATCCGATATGGTAGCTGGCTCGCATGAGAAAACCATCATCACCTACCTATAAGACGACGAACTGGACTGCCTATAATGAGGCGCTGAAGCGCCGCGGATCACTGACGATCTGGTTCGATCCGGAGATGGACTGGGATGCCTAACCCTCCGGCAAGAGGGGTAGGTCGCGGACATTCAGTGAAGCTGCGATCCAAACCTGTTTGACAATGAAGGTGCTGTTCGGGATGGCGCTGCGTCAGACGACGGGCTTTGTAGAAAGCCTGCTTCGGCTGACGGGCCTCGATTGGGACGTGCCTAACTTCAGCACCATCTGCCGCCGTCAAATGACGCTTTCGGTGGACATTCCATATCGTCGCGCGAAGGGTCCGCTGCACCTGCTGATCGATAGCACCGGCATCAAGGTCGAGGGTGAAGGCGGATGGAATGCCCGCAAGCAGGACGGCCCAAAGCGGCGCATCTGGCGTAAGATCCACATCGGCATTGATGAGCAAACGCTGGAAATCAGAGCAGTTGAGATCACCGGCAGCAACACTGGGGATGCACCGATGTTGCCTCATCTACTGGCCCAGATCCCACCCGATCAGGAGATTGGCAGCGTGACTGCCGATGGTGCCTACGACGCGCGCCGATGTCACAAGGCCATCGCTGACCGCGGTGCGGCCGCAGTTATCCCGCCGCGGCGGAATGCCCAGCCATGGAAGCCAACCACAGCCGGTGCTATCGCCAGAAACGACGCAATTCGCGCATCAAGGTATCTGGGTCGGGCGCTCTGGCGAAAGTGGAGCGGCTACCACCGCCGAAGCCGCGTTGAGACAAAGATGCATTGCGTGAAGCTACTTGGGCAGCGCCTGATGGCGCGCGACTTTGACCGCCAGGTCGCGGAGGTTCAGGTGCGCGTGGCAATCCTGAACGGCTACACCGCCCTTGGCATCCCTGTCACGAAGGCTCTGGGATAAATCCGTCTGGGGAAAGGGGAGAGCCGTTCGTCAGCTGATTTACGCAACAGAGTCTTGCAAGTAACCTCATCATTTATAGGCAAATGAAACGAGGAAGAGGTGCGCTGCAGAGTTTGTCAGAAGGTTACGCTCTACGGTGGTCGTGTAACCTTCGGTACTACTCGATGGTGTTTCAAAGTGCTGTTCCCGCGGGAACAGCACTTTGAGATCGGAAAAAATCTACGTATCGGTCTTCTGACTGGCTGCGACCGCAAGAACTTGGCTTCTTCTACAAAGACCACCAGGGGCGTGACACCGTAGCGACAACCAACGGCACGCTGGCATCGTAACGTTCCCTACATTGGCTGTCCTTATCCATGTAAAGGTTCAGAGATTTCAGCCTGAAAGCTGGCCAGAATGGCATTCGCATCCTTCGCCAACCTATCGCATGGCCGCGCACCGCCAAGGCTTCGATTAGGCCGGGTGAGCCAATGTAGAAACGCCACCTGACCACCCCAGTCGTCTGAGTGCATCTCCATGAGCGCGATAAGTGCCGGATAAATCCGGCGTCCGACAACGTCGAATTGGAATAGAGGATAGGCTGCGCGCCCCTCACTGTCGAAGCGTAGGATCTGGCCATTGTCCTCGTAACGCGTCAGGATGACGGAAGGATCCGTGGCTGACAGGCCCAACAAGACGCAGGCCTCATCCTGATCCACCATCGAGACAGAGCCGAGTATTTCAGCCCGCAGCACATCTTTCATAGAGATGATGTTGCCGCTCTCATCAAGACCAACGCCAAGCCCCAGGCGCTGCCGTCTCTCCCAGAACGCCTCTTCCTCAGGACCGGCTTCATTCATTTTCTTGAAGAACCATTCCATCCACTCTGGGTCTGATTCATCCGGTTTTGGGTTTGTCATCGCAGCGTTCTCCCTCTGCTTGGCCCACTCTAACACAGCCTGCATTCTGAGTTTAGTGGGCGGTAAATTCGGCTCCCTGTCGGGTTAGCTCAGTTGGTTAGACCGCTCGATTGTGGATCAAGAGATCTTCATGTAGCCATACCGCTTTGTGGCGCGTTCGGTGATCGAGATCGAGTGTCCCCGCCATCTGCGAACTGCTCCACGCATCTTTGCCAAAGCGGTCGTTGAGATGCGCCTATGCGATTATCATGTTCATCGTTAGGTTGAGCGAGACAGCGCCTTACTATGGAAGATCGCAAAATGCGCGCTGTTACGGAGGGTTCAACCTATCAGCCACAAGCGCCATTTCCGCAGAGCGGCTTAGTTTAATGGCTGAGAGCGAGCTGGGAGAAGGTCGGCGAAATATCATGGCCTTTCCAGCGAGAGTTCCAACGCCGCAGTATGGGGAGTTCACGGCGGCGCTGGTGAGGTTAATTCGTGCAGGTAATTGGAGCACCTTCTTGCACAAGTTTTTGCCAATCAGCTCCGAAAGTCTGCCTCGCTGAGAGTGCATCCTTCGCTTCTGGCGAACGAGCATCTATCAATTGAACAACCATTCCTTGTTCGTCGATGCCCGACCAGCCATCATAACCTGTCGTGTCACCTTGAATAATGAATAGATCATGGCCGCGACGGATCACTTCTACGGCAGCGGTGCGAAATGCCACGTTCCGAGTACCCTCTAAGCCGCAGGCAGGCGCTCCGCGAGTTGAAACCTTGAAGCTGGTCCGCGAAAGCTGCTGAATATCTGTGGTCGCACATGCCGAAAGAGTGAAAGCTATCGTTGTGATCGAGAAAAAAAACGTCTCAATTGGTTATCCTTCGCCAGAATGAAAGTCTCAAAACCTACTGGCCAAGGCAAATTCATACAACCATTGAGGGAATTATTCGCCCAGTCGGAGAAGCGCTCAAGCGGGAAATCGCGGGGTTGGGCTTGGTCGTTTGTTGCTATGGGGATTTGGGCGGTGGGCTTGCTTTGGGTCCGGTCTGACAGGCCCGTTGTGCGAGCGCTATCAAGCTAAGCGCGGGGTCGGCCTTGCATTCATTTGATTGAGGTGCGCGATATTTTATTGGCGGCATCCATGTTTGCCGCGTCGCCAACTGGATCAGGGCACCATCATGAGTTCGCAGGTGACGCGGCCTGCGGTTGAGGGTGGTGTTGGTCGTGTGTAGCGCACGGGTCATGCTGCGGCTCTTTGTGGTTTTGGCGGCGCTCTGGAGTGCTGTGTTGGTGCGATTGTCCCGACGATGATCAACTGCCCGCCGCAACATGGGCAAGGTAGGGCGAGGACACGGGGCGGCTTATCGGCATCGTCGGTGCTGGCGTCATAGATGTGCTGATGATTTGGCGCTTTTGCCCCGAGCAGTTGCCTGATCCTGGCGACATTGGCGGGACGATTGCTATTGCCGAAAAAACCGTAGTGGCGGATGCGGTGCTGGCCTCTGGGGAGCACGTGGATCAGGAACCGGCGGATAAACTCTGGCGTCGCCAGCGTCATGGTGGTGTGGCGTCCCGCGCCTTTAAGGCGGTAATCTTTGACGCGGAAGGTGACACTGCGCTCATCGAAACGGATCAGGCGGCTGTTGGAAATGGCGATCCGGTGTGTGTAGCGTGATAGATACGCCAGCACCGCCGATGGTCCGGCGAAGGGTTCTTTGGCGTAGACGACCCAGTCGATTTTGCGCAGCGGTTGCAAGAAAGTATCAAAGGCGGCGCGATCATCAAGCTCAGCATGGTCTCCGAAGAAGTGCATTGTAGCGCCCACCGCTGAGAGAGCCGCCATTTATGCGCGCCATCACTGCTGGTGATACTTTTCCAGACCGTAGCTGTTCTTCATCCTTGGCTCGCGCGGCAGCCTTTGCAGCTGCGCGTTCCTGAAACGAAAAACTGTGGCTCTTTGGCTTCATCTAAGCCTCCTGCCTAAAACCCTGAGCCGTAATTGCAATTTGGTCAAGAAGCGTTGAGCTGATGTGCATCATATGGACGGTGACCCGTCTTAGAGGCACGGCTTTGCTCAACAGTCTTCAAGCACCGCTTGGGTTATATGAACTCCTCGACACCGGGCCTGTCGATGCGCACTAAGATACAAGAAATAGTATAGAATTTGACCGTAGTCTTGGGTCTGCTTCCTCAACAAGTGACCGTTTAGCTTAAACGATGTCGAAAAAAATGCAGCGCTGATTGTCGGTCCTGTGTCGACTCCCTCATGCGAATTAAGTTGTGCGTTTACAGTTAGTAAAGGGCGCTGTCGGTTGTCGGCCCTGGGGCCTTTTCCCTGTCGACGTAAAGGTCGGATCAAACCCCTTTGGGCGGCACCGCAACGACAGCACTTCCCGAGCACTGACAATCCCAAAAGGTGCACATCATGCCGACCAATACAAACAAGAAGACCCAAACTAAAAGCAGCCATTCGGCTTTGTTCGCGGGCGTAAAGGCAGTGGAGAAGGGTAAACGACGCCCGCTAAAGCATCAAGAATGTGATCAGCTGCTGGCTCTCCTTTCTGCCAAAGGATGCCCCGAGGCGCTGTCTGTCGATCGCCTTATCCCGAAAGGCACTTTCCTTGAGGGAATTTGCCGTTTTTTTAAGTCTACCGACGCCAGCTACGCGCTTCCGCTCTTCCAGCTGATCATGATCGCATCGTCCTACCTCACGCAGGGCGGGGCAAACGTATGGATTCCAGGTTTTGGCTCCAAACGCCCTATCCTGTGGACCATTGCGCTTTCCGGGTCAGGCAGTTCGAACCTCCTGTCGGTTGATTGAGAAGGCCCCAATCGTCAGCCAAGTCAGACAGATCGCAAAATGCGCGCTGTTACGAAGGGTTCAATCCATCTGCCGCAAGCGCCATTGCCGCGGAGCGGCTCAGTCCGTGGGCCGATATGTCCTCCTTGGCCGATCGAGAGCCAGATCCAAGTGCCGGTGCCCTTGAAGACAGTGACGTGCAAACTTTAGCTTTGCAAAACGACGCAAGAAAACCGTGTGGCGCAGTCTCCAATAGAGCGCGCGAAATCGTTCCCGCGCTCTACTAATTTCTTGAGGCTCAATAGCGCGGGCGGCTGCAAATGCCCGCATCATCACAGAAAACGCCCGCAAGGCCGCCGATGATGGCACCGTGGTCAGCGTTTTCATCCATAGCTTTCGCCGCGCCATAGCCGAGCGCTGCGCCTGCAAGCCCGCGTTCTACGTCACTATCGAGGGTGATATTTGGCGCGCAGGCAGAGATAAACGCAGTGGCGGCGATGAGGGGGTAGAGTAATTTCATGTTAGTCTCCTGAGGGCCGAGGATGCACCTTCGACATTGTAGGGTATCGGGAGGATTGCGAAGCTTTATGCTCTCGCTGTCCCCGACCGATGCATTTCCCTTACGCCACAGGTCCGCTGATATCCGATTGCAAAAATAGGTTTAGGACGTGCTATCCAATATCAACGTGACTAATCGCTTGGTTTAAGGCGGCGAGATCAAAACCAAAGCCCCGAAAATACAACTGCCAGCCCGCCTGCGCAAAGCGCAACCGTCGGCAAAGGCCGCCGTGCTCCGATGAGGCCAGAAGAAAGGAGGGTCAGCCCCATGGCCACCCGCGCAACCGCCAAAAGAGCTGCCAGCGGCGCCTCCGAAAGCCGCAGGATGTCGGGATTGGCGACCATGCCCAGCGGGATGATATAAAGCCCAATGCCAAGCGCCATCGCCGTCAGCGCGACCTTCAACCAATTCTCGCCGATCATCCCCGCCGCGATAAAGACCGCGCCGCAGACCGGGGGTGTGATCGTGGACAAAAGCGCGAACCAAAATACGAAAAGATGCGCCTGAAGCGGTGAAAGCCCCAGTTCAATTAGCGCGGGCCCCGCCACCGAGACACAAATCACATAGGCGGCGGTGGTCGGGACCTCCATACCCAGGATGAGACAGGCCAGCGCGGTCAGCAGCAGGGAGGGCCACAAAAGCCCGCCTGAACCTTGCAGAATTAGCGAGGTGATCTTCACGCCGAGACCCGTGATCGACAGCACGCCAATGATGATCGACGCACAGAGGATGATCGACGCGATCAAAGAAACCTGACGCGCAGCGTTCAGAACCGCACTTGCCAATCGGCTGGCGATCTGGCGCGGGCGAAAGGTCAGTTGCGCGTTGAAAAACAGCAGCACCGCTGCCGACAAGATCGCCATGGCGGCGGAATATTCAGGCGTGAACTGCGAGATGAACATGCCCCACAGGAGAACAGAAAAGGGAACGAGAAAAAACAGCGATGTGATCACCACATCCCGCAGGGCAGGGCGATCGGCCGCGTCGATACTCTTGAGCGAAAAGCGCCGGGCATAGGCGTTGATGCCCACCCAGACCGCCACGAAATACAAAAGCGCCGGCAGGGCCGCGGCGGCCATGATGCCTGTGTAGGGCACGCCGGTCAGCTCAACCATGACAAAGGCGCCCGCGCCCATCAGCGGCGGCATGATCTGCCCGCCAGAGGAGGCCACGGCCTCGACCGCGGCGGCGAGGCGTTTGGGGTAGCCGAGTTTGGTCATCGCCGGCAGGGTGATCGCGCCGGTGGAGGCGACATTGGCCGAGGCCGAGCCAGAGATCGAGCCAAAGAGCGCCGAGGACAGAACCGAAACCTTTGCCGCGCCGCCCTTGAGCCGCCCCGCTGCTGCGGCCGCGACATTCATAAACCCCTGGCCCGCTTCGCCAGCGTTCAGCACCGCGCCAAAGATCACAAAGATCGCTACGACCGTAACCGAAACACCGGTGAGCGTGCCCCAGATGCCGCCTTCGGCAATGGTCAGTGTGCCAAAGAAGCTTTCAACAGGCGTGCCGGAATGCCCGAACTCGCCGGGGATATACTGTCCAAACAGCCCGTAAAGCAGCGCCGATGCGGCGACCAGCGGCAGCGGCCAGCCAATCACGCGGCGGGCTGTTTCCAGCACCACCAGCAAGAGCGTCACCGCCACCGCGAGCTGAAAGTCGCTTTCGATAAACCCATATTGATCCCCGAGCGCGTTGCTGTTGACAGCCACCCAAAGTGCTGCGGCAATGCCAAATGCCGCAAGGATGCTTCCCGTGATCCGCCGCATCGGCGAGCCCGCGTCAAGGATCAGGGCAAAGGGGAGGATAAAGACCATATGCAGCGGCCTGCTGATAAGGTTCGGCACCAGACCTGAGAACACCAGAGCCAAGTGATAAGCGACCAGCGCAACCGCGAGCGCGATCCAGAAACTCGCCGCCAAACGGCTCTTGGGAAGGTTTGTCATGGGGGGAGGTCCGGCCTTGAATGGGGGCAGGGCGGCGCGGAAAGCCCGCGCCGCGCAGCATGTTATTGCGACGCTGTTGTCGCGATCCCGGCTTCTTCGTAATAGCGCAGCGCGCCGGAGTGCAACTCGGTGGTGATGTTGCTCATCAACTCTGGCGTGACATTGCCCCACCACGGCGAAGTGTCGGCCATCTTTGCCTTGTTTTCCCAATAGGTCTTGGTCAGTTGATAGGCCGTTTCATCGTCCATCTTTGTGGTCGTGAAGGCGACAACGGGCAGAGAGGTCGTGGTCACATCCTGCTCCTGGCCCGCATAGGTCCCCGCTGGAATGACAATTCGCGTCCGTTTGGATTGCGCAATTTGCTCGTCTGACAACGGAATCACAGTAACGGGGGTGGAAGCGGCGGCTTCAACGACATTTGGCGCAGGGAATGAACCGGCAGTGACAAAGCCATCAATCTGCCCGTTCTTCAAGGCGGCTACGGCGTTGCTTAATTCCGCATCCGCGATCTCGACACTGTCCGACAGCCCAAACATATCCAGATACTTTGCCCCTTCGGTGGCGCCGAAAGACCCTTTGCCCAGCAAGATGCTCTTGCCTTCCAAATCAGCAAGCGAGGTGGCTTCACTGGCTTGAGACATCACGAAATGCATGGTCAGTGAAGGGATTGGGAAAAGCGCACGAATTTCGTCGAAAGCAGGCGCGGTTTTGCCCTCAAACATAGCCTTGCCGTTCTGGGCCAAACCAACAAGAGAAGGAGGGGTGGTAAAGACATAGTCGGCCCCACGCGCGCGCACCTCCATGACGTTCTGGACAGAGCCCTGGCTCTCTTCCACCGTAACCGAGATGTCCCCGCTGCTGCCCGCTTTCATAGCCTCGGCAAGTTCCACACCCATTTGATAGTAGGACGAACCCGATTTGGCCGACTTATAGGTCACACGGGTCTCAGCACTCGCGGCCGGGCCCACCAGCCCCACGGCCAATGCCGCGCAAATAGTTTGTCTTAATGCATTCATGGTTTTTCCTCCTCCAAACCCAAAGGCAAACCTTCCCCGGCAAATAGCCGCAGGAATGCCTCCGGGTGACTTTGTGGCAGCGCGCTACGGCATTGTCGAGAATGGGGTTTAGCTGCTGGGTCGAGCGTGAAGATCATGACGGCGGGCCGCTACAGTTTTGTATGTTTGACGCAACATGCGAATGGGCGGAGAGCTGCCCTTCGCTACTTGCGCGAGCCATTTTCCCCAAGACGCTGAAAGCAGACGTTCCACGGAACAGAAATGCAACAATTCCTAAAGAACGACAGACCAACTAATAGCCCGGACACAAGCTTCGAGCGGACTGCGTTCACGATCCCTTGTTTCCGGTTCATCATACTGGACTTGCAAGACGCTTGGTCAGCTTATGGGAAGGGAGAACCAATAAGGGGGATCAGATGCCCACGGCTGATGCGACGGAGGCAGATCTTGTTCGACGGCTTGCCCTCGGTGAGCGCTCCGCGTTCGAGCAAATCTATATCCAACACAACGCGTCCCTGATCCGTGTCGCAAACGGCATCGTCCATAGCCGCGCGACTGCCGAAGAGGTCACTCAGGAAACCTGGCTTGCGGTCCTAAGAAGCATTTCGACGTTTGAAGGGCGCTCGTCGCTGGCCAGTTGGATCTTCTCTATCTTGATCAACAAATCTCGGAGTCGAGCCAAGCGCGAAGGGCGCATCGTTTCGTTCGAGGGGCCGGGCGAGGATGACACCCTTGCGGCGGCCTTTGACGGGCGGGGGCGGTGGAGAGACATGCCCGAACTATGGGAAACCTTGACCCCTGAACGCATTCTGCAAGGACGTCGTGTCATGGAACACGTAAACACTGCGATTGATGCCCTTCCGTCCGGCCAGCGTGCGGTCATCATTCTTCGCGCGCAACATGGGTTGGCGGCGCAGGAGGTGTGTGGCCTGCTTGGCATTAGCGAAAGCAACATGCGCGTTCTGCTCCATCGGGCGCGTTTAGGTGTGCGTGCCGCACTGGATGACTTGATGTGAGCCAACGCCGAGCAAAGATTTTTTGCAGTTTACCTGTAACGCTTTGAGCGGTCGGTTGTCCTCTTCATGCAAGACCAATGGAAAGGATACCATCAGTTGTTGACGTGCAAGGAAGTGGCGATGCGTGCCAGCGCCCTGATCGATAGAGATTTGACCGTCTGGCAGCGCCTTCAAATGAAGCTGCACATATCCATGTGCAAAGGCTGCGCCGCGTTTGTCGTCCAGTTAAGGACGACCCGAGATTTAATCGAACAAGTTTGCGTTGCGCCTGCGCTGAGCGGGACCAACGAGATCCATATCAATTCAATTCTTTCCCAATTCCACGGGGAAGCCTCACAAAAGAACGGCTGATCCGTTCGGAATAGGAAATTACCATGAACAAGATTACAGCTGCTTTGGTCGCAGGCTTTGCCGCGACTGTCGTTCTGTCGATTATGATGATCGCCAAGACTATGATGGGCGTCATGCCTGAGCTTGATGTCATCGCAATGCTCGGCGCCATGATGGGCGTATCTACCGCTATGGGCTGGCTCGGTCACTTCGTGATTGGCACGGTGATCTGGGGAGGTGCTTTTGCACTGCTCTACGATATGATCCCCGGCGGAACAGCCGTGGTCAAAGGCATCGTGTTCGGCATCGCCGCATGGCTCGGAATGATGATCTTGGTCATGCCGATGGCTGGGGCCGGTTTATTCGGCATGTCCTTTGGGCTGATGGCGCCGATCATGACTTTGGTGCTGCATATCATTTACGGCATTGTTCTGGGTCTTGTCTTTGACCGGCTGGTGACACCAGAGGTTACCCACACCTGACAGAAGGCTACCGCGCAAACGAAGCTTCAAGGTAGTAAATTCAGTCCGAACCCCCAGACTGCGAGCGGCACGGGCAAAACTGCCAAAGCGAGGGTCAGGGCGACACCGAACGGTCGGAAGAGGCGGCTGAGACCTGCAAGAAACAGGATGCCGCCTCCGCCTCCGATGATCGCATTGCCGGGCAGATTGATGAGCGCCGCGAGGAATAAGTACCGATACTGCGAAATGACAGGTCGCAACCACCTCGGTGCACGCGCACAGAGCATCGAGACCTGCTCTTCGCGGGTCATCTGGTGCATTTGATCGAGCAACTCTGAGGCGCGGCGCATTCGCAGATCCTCGAACATCCTGCGCAGCCGTCTGCGGGGCATCCATTCACCCGCGCTATAGGCGATCAAAAGCCCTGCAATCGAAGCCAGATAGATCCACGGCGCGATCCACGATCCGAGGGCCGCAAACATCATCAGACCGATTTCGATCCCCGGCACGAAGGGGATAGCGATTAACAGCGCATAGACCATTAAGACGCCCACCAGCATGCTGATCTGCACCCCAGGATGGATATTAGCCGTCCGGGCAAGGAACCAGTCGACCAGCAAGTGAATGCCATAAATCAACAGTAGCAAAAGGATCAGGCGCAGGCCCAACCAAACCAACCGCACGCGTCGGCTGGCCGGATGGGGATCGGGGGGCCTACCCATCTCGCTTCAAGACGACGTGGCAATCGGTAGGCTTGGTATGGGTCATACGCCGCACGGGTGATCTCCCTCTTTGCAATTATTCTTGGCCCGCGATCCGGTAAGCGAAGACAAGCACTATCCTATCAAGAAAACCTGCCTTTGAACGAGAAGGATTGGCGCTTACCCTGCCTGTTCTCACGGAATGGTGTAGCCCCATGGTGAAACGTTCGGTCTGTTCAGGTGTCACCCATCTACGACAACAAGGAGGATGACAAATGAAACGATCAATGATGATCGGCACGTTAGTTCTGTCTTTGGCCGCGACGGGGTCGGTCGCGCAGGGCATGCCTTTCGGCTCAGAAGAAGATGTGGACTTCGCTGCCCAAATTTGGACTTACCTGGAAGAAAGTAAACTCGCAGGGCCGGGCATGATCCGTTCCACGCCCTATGAGGGCACTGATCCGCATGGCATGATGCTTGAGACCTTCTACACCACCGCAGAGATCGACGGCCACGAGGGCGACCTCATCGTAAAACGGAACTTTGGCGCCGAAGGGGTCACTGAAGACGAAGTTCTGCGCAACCCGGATGAGCACTTGGCTGCCTATACAGTCATGTTCCGTCGCACAGCTGGCTATGACCCCGAGAACGCAGATTGGTACTGGGTCAAATACCTGCCCGATGGCGCGCTCGATCAAACCCCTGATGGTGTTGCGATGGCCGGGCAGGTGGCTAAGGGAATGGACGAGGGCTGTATCGCCTGCCACCAGTCAGCAGGGGAGGATATGGTTTTTACTTCCGACCACCTCGCTGACTGAGCCATTGCTTCCGAGCGGTGGATAGGGAGTCCTGCGTCTGTGCGGCGCGGGGCGCTCTTTCTCATGGGGATGAGAACCAACCCCCACCTGTAACCGGAGAACCTTGATGCCATTTACGCTGAAAGATCGCTGCGACAGGTTGCTCAGCCGGGTTGGACGACGCATGGCGCGCGCTCTGAACCGGCCAAGCTTCGGCTATGCCCCTTTTACCCCGTCTGATTTCGAAACCCTGTGCCAGACTTTGCGTCCCGGCGATGTGCTGCTGGTGGAAGGACAGGAACGCATTTCAAATGCGATCAAGTATCTGACCCAATCCACTTGGTCTCATGCGGCGATGTACATCGGGGACAGCTTTGATACCCATTCCGATGACGCGGAACCCCATCGGCTGATTGAGGTCAATCTCGGCGAAGGATGTGTCACTGCGCCGTTATCGAAATACGCGCGCTTCAATACCCGAATTTGCCGTCCCGTTGGTCTGACACCGCAGGAGTGCCGCGCGGTTACCGATTTTATGAAAGCGCGTGTGGGGATGAAGTACGACTTGCGCCACATCTTTGATCTCTTGCGCTATTTCTTTCCGACCCCGCCAGTTCCGGTCAGGTGGCGCAGGCGGATGCTGGCGTTTGGGTCGGGTGACCCGACGCGGGCCATCTGTTCGTCGCTGATCGCGCAGGCGTTTCAATCCGTCCGCTATCCGATCTTGCCCGACGCGCGCACCATAAAGGCGCGCCAAGGATCGCGGTTCGCCCGCAAGGAGGTCCTGCATATCCGGCACCACTCGCTATTTGCACCGCGAGATTTCGACCTATCCCCCTATTTCCAGATCGTCAAACCACGCCTGAACGAGGGGTTTGATCCTCACCTTTTGGAATGGTCCGATGATGAGGCATCGTCCCCGAAGAATGACGCGGCACCGGCAGCTTAAGCGAACGGGGGCTACGCGCAGATGGGCCGACCAATCGATATTAGCTAATCTTTCATCGGCCGCTTCTTCAGCAAATCACGCCCAACATTTCACGCGGAAAACGCCCATTTTGTCGACCGACTGACACCCTCTTCACTGTAACAAAATACACGTACAAGAGGCCTGCGCGGCGCTGTGGCCGGTCACGATTACGCGACAAAATCCATATCGGCTTGGAAGTGCGGATTGCACGAAATGGCAGGCGATAAAGGTGCTTTCAGATTTTCGGTTAAAATATTGAATAATAAGAAAATAAGTAGATCAGGCTGAATTGTTACACTCTCATCTCTTCCGGTCTCGGAGCGACACGGCTCGGTGAGCCGAGTTGCTTTGTCAGAAGCCGTATTGGGCCTTAATCTTAGATGTATAGCAACCAAAGTTCTCCGTTATTCCCGCTCACGATCAGCCTACTATTAACGAACGGAATTGCAGCGAGAACTCAGGTCAAACCTCGAAAGGAAACGACATGAAACTCTTCATCACAACCGCTGCCGTCACACTCATCGCCACCGCCGGCTTTGCAGGCAACTCTACCCGTTACGAAGACCTCCGCCTTGATACCTCCGTTACTGCCAGCGTGGTCCATGCCGAAGGCGCCGGCGCTACTCGACCCGATAGCCGCCACGGCGACCTGCGTCTCGAAACCTTTGCGCGGGGCAATCACCCAACGCCCAACCTCTCCACCCGCAGCGCCGTCAGCAGCAATGGCGAAGGTTTCGCCTATGGCGGCTTCGGAGAGGGTAACGACTCGCGCTGACCTATCTCCCAGCTTCAGCGCGATACTTAAAGGGTCCGGGCCGAAAGGTGCGGACCCTTCTGTCGGGAACTAAAAATGAGTCATGTTGATTTTAACGTTGGCTTCGACGCTTCCGGACAGCAGAATTCGTAACAAATCCCGAGCACCGCATGGTTCTGCACAGAGCCGCCCAGAAGCCGCCGCTCGTCTTATGAGGGCCGAATGCATATGCATCCGGGGGCTTGGATGGACTGGGCGTGGCGAAGAAGGGTGGCTCTTGGCGTGTCCACGCCCCAGCGGGCACGCCAAGTCGGCCTCGGATAATTCGGCAGAGGTTGCTTATTTCCACGGCATGACGAGATATTTCTCACCGGTCTTCATCGCGCGGTAGTCGGTCACGGCTTCCTTGGTCAACATCTCCTCGAGGTTGACCCGTTTCTTGTAGTGGCTGGCAAAGGTTGTCGTCAGGTTCTCGAGCACACGCTTGCGCATCCGTCCTACGGTTTCCATGCCGACCGATTGAATAAAGGGAAACAGGAGCCAGCCCGACAGGGTCCAGCCAAAACCGTAGCTTGGCGACAAGATTGTCTGGCCAACATCCAGACGTCCGTAGATGAACATGCGCTTTTGCTGGTTGGAACCATAGCGCGAATACTCGGTCGTTTTGGTAACCGCGGCCTGTTCCATCGCCTTGAAAACAGTGTCGACAGAATTTCCCCCGCCGATTGGATCGAAGCCGTAGAAGGCATCGGTGTCGTCGATTGCGGCTTTGAGTTGGTGCATGAAGTCGTCATCAGATGAATTGACGATATGGCTGGCACCAAGCTGCTTGAGCAATTCAACCTGATCCTCTTTCCGCACGATATTGACCAGTCCGATTCCGTCTTCGTTGCAGATGCGGGTCAGCATCTGGCCAAGGTTCGAGGCGCCGACCGTGTGCAGGATCGCGTTTTGCCCGTCCATTTTTGCATTTTCCACAAACCCGAGGGCGGTCATGGGGTTGACGAAGCCACTTGCGCCGTCTTCGGCCGAATAATCGCCAAGCGGCAGGCACATGGCAGCCTCAGCAATACAATACTGGCTGTAAGCATTGCCCGGCACACAGGCGACGCGCTGTCCCATCAGCGCCTTGGCCCCGTCGCTGTCACCCGTAGCAACGACGGTGCCCGCGCCTTCATTGCCAGCGGGAAGTTTCAGCCCATGACGCGCCTTGGATGCCGCATTGAAGGGCTCTGGCATGGTAGCGACGTATTTTCCGGGCGAATATTCGGCGTTTTCAAGATCGGCCGCGCCGGTAAGAATAGCCAAATCCGACGGATTGATCGGCGCCGCCTCCATTTTTACAAGCACCTGATTGCCGGTAGGATCAGGAAAGTTAACGTCTTCAATCGCTACAGTGAGCGTGCCATTGATTTCCAACGTGGTGAATAGCTGTTTGCCAGTGGTGCTCATGTCGATATCTCCAATTTTTTGGTTTTAGGATGCAAAGATGAATATGGGTCGAAGACCCGACAAATAGACAAATGACACTTTGCCCCCACAGCTTTCCACAGACCATGAAGAGCGTCGAAGCGGCAACGGCAGACACCGGACATACTTCTTATGCTGGCGCAATCGATATGGTGATACGGCTTCTGCTTAGTCCAGTAAACGGGATTTAGACAATGCAAAATGATGCGACAGAGGAATGGCCGCTCTGACGGGCCGCGTCGCGGCATCGATCTGTCTGGCGAAGGGCTGGTTTGGGCCGTGAAGCGTCAGTCTGCTCGATGGTCGGATAGCAATCGTTCGCTGCTTGATGCCATAGCACGCGATTAGCATAGGCACCTGCCATTCAGCCTGTCTCCCTCTATCGTAGCCTAATTTGCAGAACCGTACTCGAAGTGGATAGAGAACAACGGCCAATTGAATAGCATCTTTTGACCTAAGCTCAAAAGTCCCCCGGGGCGCATTGCAGACATACCAAACCTTCACCGCGCCACGCGTCAACCACAGAGCTACGATCATCGATCACCAGCCAAGGCTTGAACCCGTCCGCCTGCATTTCTCGCAATGCGCGACGCTTCACTTCGGGGTCGGTGGCTTCGTCCTGATCTTCGGCACGCAGGTATATGCCGTCAAAGGGCAGGTCGTGCTTCCGCAGCCATGCAATCGTATGCTCGGCCCATCCCTTTGGCCGCCCTGAGCAAATTAGGATGGTTTCACCGCTTTCTTTCAAACGTCGCATCAATTTTGCGACCGGGCCAATCAGTGCGGCATCCGCCATTGCGAGGTGAAAGTCATCCCAGTGTTTTTCAACGCCATGCACAAGATGGCCCAGACGCTCCGCGTCGAACTCGGCAAGGGTGCCATCGACATCGAAAACCACACATGGGATTGCTGCGGTTTGGGTCATAGGGTCTGCTCCAGTAATTTGTGGCCTACAGTTTCGAACAAGAGGGGTGTTGCATTGGGCGGACGTTGGCCGACATCACCCGTCGTCCAGAGCACGCGCGCGGCGCGAATTATGCCGGAGTGACAGACCACGATCGGCAAGGCCGTCGGAGACGCCGCGCAAATCTCCCTTATCGCGATCTGTACCCGCTTCAGCATATCGGGCCAGCTTTCGCCTCGGTCCGGAGTGGCTTCTCTGAGGGGCTGCTCGCTCAGCGGTTGCCCTTCGAACACACCCCAGTCTCGCTCACGCAACCCGTCGTGCAACTCAATCCGCTGGCTCGGAAAGGCGAGCTGCGCCGTATGTCGAGCCCGTGACATCGGACTGGCGTAGATCGCAATCGGTTCTGGCCATATCCTTTGTGATAGGGAGCAGGCCTGATCGCGGCCCAGTCGGGTAAGCGGCACATCCGTCACACCGGCGATGATCCCATCCGCGTTTGCTGTCGTTTCGCCGTGCCGGATCAGGCAAAAGCTGCGCGATGGCAGAGCTGCGGCGGTCATAGGCGCACCCGGTCGTGAAAGAACACTTCGACGTCGAGCCCTTCAATCAGGTAATCTTCGGGCTGGGTGCAGAAGGCAGGGGCAAAGCGTTTAGCGCCGAGGCGCTCTAACATTTTCACCTGATCGCGCAGCGGTGGATGCACGTTCCAACGCTGGAAATGCCCGCCAGGAACGCTGCAAATGCCCCGCGCATGGGCCGTCATATGTCCGGTGAATACGACATGCGCGTCGCGCCCCAGACGCCCGCTTTCATGCCATGCCCGCACATAGCCCCAAGCGGCACCGCCGTCGGCGTTGGGTGTGTCGCAGATCAAAAACCGCGCCTGCTCCATCGGGCCGCGGTCCAACAGGGGGGCGATTAGGCGGGCGTCTGCACTGACAGCACCGCTGCTGAGTGCTGCGCACAGCGTGTCCTGGCATTCAGGGTCCAGCATGACGCTTTCACAGCCGTAGCGCCGCACCAGATGCAGCGCCATTTCTCCCGCGCGGCCAGAGGGGGGGACGGGCAAAAGCACCTGACCGTCAACCCTGTCCAGCAAGGCATTCAGCGCTTCGAACCGATCTGATTGTGGTACGTCATCAAGGTGATAAGAGCAGTCCAAAATCGCGGTCGCCGCAGGGGGCGGCACATCAAAAGTGAACCAATCCGATTCCTCTGACCAATCGCCGGAATAGAACAGCCCTTCGCCCAGATCGAAGTGGAACCAGACGCCGCCCATTGCGTGGCCATTACGCCCGGTGGTCAGGGTGACGCCGTTGATCGTTGTCTGACCCTGTTCGGGCAGCAGATGGACATTGGCTGCGGGCGGCAGGGCTTTGGCCGTTTGTGCCGTGGAATAGATGGGCAGACCTGCCTCAACCGCATGTGACGCGCCACCGATGTGATCGATGTGATCATGGGTGATGAACACAGCCTCGGCCCCTTCGAGCCAGGCGGGATCGAAATGCGCGTTCGCTTCGGGGCCGAAACCGCAATCAAGCAGCCAGATCCGATTATTAACGGTCAATTGCATGCACGCGGGGCCTTTGTCCCCGATGCCGGAAAGTAGTCGTATGCTTTGCATTTATTCCTCTGAAAAGGCCCAAGGGGTGGTTATTGTCAGGCCCAGTTGCGCGCCGACGTCAAAGCGGGCGCGGGTTTCTGCAAACAGGCGCGCGCCGCAATCGGTCACCGTTTCCAACAGGTATTTTCCGCCCATGTAGGTGACCCGCGCGACCTTGCTGCGCAGATCGCCACTCTCGGAAATGGTCAGGTTTTCGGGACGCAGGCAGACATGGCTGACTTGCCTCTCAGCACGTGCTGATTGAACCGCAACCTCGGCCCCCAGTATCCGCGCCTGCCGGGCGTCTCCGGCCTGCGCAACCTCTTGCACCGGCACCACGGTACCGCGTCCGACGAATTCGGCGACAAAGCGGTTTTTCGGCCGTTCATAAAGCGTTTGCGGGGTATCGAATTGCTGAATGCGGCCCTGATCCATCACGGCGATCCGGTCGGCCATCGCCATGGCTTCGGCTTGGTCATGTGTGACATAGACCATCGTGGCCCCGGTGCGTTTGTGAAAATCGGTAAAGACACCCTGCATCGTGGCCCGCAACGCCACATCAAGGTTGGCCAAGGGTTCATCCAGCAGCACGGCACAGGGATCAGAGACAAGGCAGCGCGCCAGAGCCACCCGCTGCCGCTGCCCGCCCGAAAGGTCAGAGGGCATGCGGTGGGCGTAGGTTTCCAGCCCTGTCGCGGCGAGCGCCGCATCGGTATGTCTGGCAATCTCAGTCTTAGAGAACCTGCGGATCTCAAGCGGGTAGGACACGTTGCGCCGCACTGACATATGCGGCCAAAGCGCGTAGGACTGAAACACAAATCCGATGTTACGCTCTTCAGGCGGCAGGTTCGCCCCTGTCTGGGCATTGGCCATTTCGTGGGTGCCGATGCGGATTTGCCCGCTGCTGGGGGCCTCAAACCCGGCCAAGATGCGCAGAAGCGTGGTTTTGCCACAGCCGGACGGCCCTAAAAGCGCGACAAATTCACCATCGTCAAACCGGGTTGTGATGTCTTGTAGTGCAGGCGTACCTGCGAATGTCTTGCCGACCGAAGACAGGTCTATGTCTGCCATGGGACAACTCCTTTGGGAAAGCGGCGGGAAAACAATTGGATCAGCGCCATAAGGACCACGACCACTATGACGATGGTCATCGCCAAGGCGCTGGCCATGCCGGTTTCGCCGCTGTCATCGAGGTTGAAAATCACCACGCCCAATGTCTCGGTGCCCGAGGACCACAAGAGCGCGGAAACCGTGAGTTCGTTAAACGCGGTGAGAAACACAAGGATCGCCCCCGCCGCCGCCGCCGGGGCCGAAAGCGGAAAGATCACATCACGCAGCCGCCGGTAGAGGGAGGCACCGACCGATTGCGCTGCCTCATCCATGGCAGGATTGAACTGCTTCAGGCTTGCCTGCACCGGGCGGAACATCACGGCGAAGAACCGCGCGAGATAGGCCAGAAAGATGATCCAGATGGTGCCGTATAGCGTGGCCTCGGTGAAGGGCAGCTTGATCAGCAGCAAGATCATCGCAATCGACAGGACAACTCCCGGCAGTGCGTAGGGCAAATCAAGCAGGCTATCAAAAAGACGCGCCAGCCGCGTTTTGCGCCGCTCCATCAGCCATGCCAGAGGCAGGCAGATCATCACCAAAGCGACAGAGGCGCCCGCGGCCAGTCCAAAGGAGTTGGCAAAGGCCCGCGACGTGACAGGTTGGCGGAATAGCACCTCGTACCAAGACGCAAACGTCACCGTGTCAAAGCGCAGTGTCACGCCATAGGCAGGCACGAGTGATGTCGCCAATAGGCCGAACATCGGCAGGACGAGGATGGCAAAGACCACGGCCCACAGCAATATCTCAACAGGCAGACGGGCCGCACCCAAGGGCAGGGCCAGCGGGCGCGAGGTGCTGCCCACAAGGTGCAACTTCTGGCGTGACTGACACAGGCGCTGCAACAAGATGCCCGCCACGGCGACCACCCCGATCAGCATCGCCAGAACCGAAACCTCGGCCAAGACGGTTGTCCCCATGCCGGCCAGCTTTTGATAGACGAGCGTGGGCAGCGTCGCATAGCCCGCGGGGATGCCCAGCATCGCTGGGATGCCAAAGTTGCCAAGCGCGGTCACAAAGGTGATCGCCGTTCCTGCCGCAAGACTGGGAAAGGTCAGCGGCATCACAACCTGCCACCATGTGCGCAGTCCTTTAGCACCGCTGATACGAGCGGCCTCGACCACGTCTTGGGGGATAGACCGCAGACCCGCGCGCAGGGTTAGGAAGATGATCGACATATGTTGGATGCCGAGCAGGAAGATGATCCCCTCCGGGGAATAAAGCGGCTGCGGCGCGCCAAGCGGCGGTGCGATGCCCAGTGTCTTTAGCAATACCGACGACGGCCCCATGATCTGGGTCCAGGATAGGGCCGTGATCTGCGGCGGGATCATCATCGGGATCATCAGGCAAAAAACCAAAGCCGCTTTGGCCCGCAGATCCGTCAGCGCCACGAGAAAGGCAAAGGCCGCGCCAAGCACCAGCGACACCAAAGTGCCAACACCCGCCGTGACCAGCGAATGTTTGAGCGCGCTTAAAGTAGAGGGCTGGGCCAGCACATCGCGCATAAGGGTCAGGCTGGGGCTGCCCTGATCGGTGACGCCCTCGACAAACAGGCGTAGGACCGGGGCAAGCGTCAAGCAAATCGCGACGATCAGAATAGCAGAGAGCAGCCGGGCCTCGGACCGGCTGCCTCCATTTTGCTGCGCGACATTCATCATTCAGCGCCGAAAAGCTCTGCGAATTTGGCCTTATTGGCTTCAGCGTTTGCAAGGGCCTCGGCGGGATCAAAGGCCATCAGTTTGATGTCTTCACGAGCGGGGAACCCTTCAGGGACGCCCATACCGTCACGGGCGGGGATATAGCCCATGTCCAGAACCAGTTCTTGGCCTTCGGAGCTGAGCAGAAAGTCGACGAATTTCTCCGCGCCTTCGACGTTCTTGGCCGAAGACATGATCGCCACCGGCTCGGTCACGTAGGAAACCCCTTCTTCGGGGAAGACGAAATCAATCGGGGAACCATCGGCCTTGTTGCGGATTGCAAGGAAATCAACGACCATGCCGTAGGGCTTCTCACCCGAGGCCACGGCCTTGAACGTGCCGCCGTTGCCGCCCTGTGCGCGGGCCTCGTTCGCGGCGAGGTTTTCGTAATACTCCCAGCCCAATGTCTCATCGCCGGTCAGCGTGGCAAGATGGATAAGCGCGGCGCCGGAATAAAGCGGCGAGGCCATCGCGATCTGTCCTTTGATGGAAGGGTCTGAGAGGTCTTTCCAAGAGGTCGGCGCGGTTTCTACACCCGTGTTATAGACGACCCCGGTGGTGATCAATTTGGTCGAATGGTAATACCCTTCGGCAGAGTGCAGTGCCGCGTAATAGTCAACGGCTTCGGGCGATTGATAGGCGGTCAATAGACCCTCCTGCGCCATGCCCTCCAGCGTAACAGTGTCGGCGATCAGCAGGACATCTGGCTGCGGGTTGCCCGCTTCGATTTCGGCGCGCAGGCGGGTCATCAGTTTTGTTGTGCCGTCGCGGACCCAATCGACTTCAGTACCGGGGTTGGCAGCCATAAAGGCGCCCACCGTCCGCTGCGCATCCGCATTTGGCTGCGAAGTGTAGAGAGTGATCGTATCGGCCATGGCCGTGCTGGCCAAAAGCGCGAAAGCGGTGGATGTGACGAAGGATTTCATGGAACTCTCCTGGGGTTCTGCCTTTCGAACGAAAGCAGTTCATTAGGGCCTTATCCCTGAGTTTTCTGACAGTTTTGTAACGGTTTGTTGAAACTTTTATTTATATTGTGGCGCCTGAGGTCATTTCCTAACCTATCGAAAATTATGATTATTTTCCGGAGGAAATGACCGTGCGACGGGATATTACCCAGAGAAGAGACGAGATTATCGCCCTCCTTTCCAAGAGCGAGACTCTGTCGGTGTCCGAGCTTTCGTCCGAACTTTCGGTTTCAGTACAAACCATACGAGCGGACCTGCGCGATCTTGACGAAGCGGGGCTTGTTCAACGCCGCAATGGTTACGCCCGGCTGCGCCAGCAGAGTGAGAACATCGGCTATCTGCCACGCGAAGGCATTGCGCGACAGGAAAAGCAGCGCATCGCTTTGGCGGTAAAGAGCCTCATTCCCGATGGCGCACGGGTGGCTTTGGGCACCGGCACAACGGTGGAAACTTGCGCGCGGTTTTTGGCCTCGCACAAAGACCTTTTCGTCGCATCCAACAGCATCCATGCGGTCTGTGCCTTGCGACAAGCCCCCGGCGTCGCCGTCGAGCTGGCGGGCGGAACCGTAAGAATGCGGGATTTGGATGTAATCGGTACATCTGCGCTCGAATTCTTTTCACAGTATCGGGTTGATTACGCGGTTTTCAGCTGCGGCGGCCTTTCCGAAGCGGGCAAGGTACTGGACTATAATGCCGACGAAATGTCTTCCCGCAAGGCCATCGCCGGCTGTGGGAAGAAGAGCATTCTGGTGATGGACAGCACGAAGAACGGACTGGAACTGCCTTTCCAGATGGGTCACGCTTGGGACTTTGACGTGATCGTGACGGGCGCAAGTTTTTCAGGATTGGTAACTGATAGCTGTTCTCGACATGGATGTCAGATTGTCGAAGTTTGACACCCTCGTTCGATGGCTGACCTTGAAACCTTGAGAAAGTACATTGAATTACTGATGTCGACCGCGCGAATGCTGGCGGCCGGGAACAAGATCCGGATGGTGTTGGGTCTTTGCTACCACGGTCGGGTTGAAACCCTGTCAAAGCAGAATCTAAAGCTCACTGATCGATCATCGGATCATGGTAGTCCCCCGTTTTTACGGGGGCTTGGTCGTAGAATTTACGCGGCCATCTTCAGTTTCTGTGCGGATGTCATCCCGCCGTTGCCCATGTTGGGGCGTTCGGGATTGTAAGACCAGAGCCACTCCGTGGCAATTTGCTCGGCCTCCTCGATGCTTCGAAGATGTACAGGCCCAGCCATTCATGCCGGACCGTCCGATTGTAGCGCTCAACATAGGCGTTTTGTTGCGGCTTTCCCGGTTGGATATGGGCCAGCGCGATACCCTTGTGCTCGGCCCAATCCATAAGGGTGCCGCTAATATATTCCGGGCCGTAGTCGAGCCTGATCGCCTGCGGTGCGCCACGCCATTCGATGATCTGGTTCAGGGTCTGGACAACCCGCTCGGCGGGCAGCGAGAAGTCGATCTCGATGCCCAGGCCTTCGCGGTTGAAGTCGTAGAGAACGTCCAGCTGGCGGAACTGGCGGCCGTCCATTGCCCGGCAGGGCATTGTGGAACAATGGCCCGAGGCGATCTGCCATGAAATCCGTGGACCAGAATTCGTTCGGTGTTCTGGCACGACCAACAGGGCTACATTCTGCCTTGGGCCAAGCGAACTGTTACTGAAGGTCTTCCTCTTCCGTTTACCCTCTGCTCAACCGCTTAGGCCGCTTCCTGCCGACGTGCCTCTACCCAGCAATTGATAAGCCGTTCGAAACGCTCTTTCATCATCTTCTGAGCGGTCGCATCATCAATATCGTTTGCAAACCAATCCCGCGCTGCATTGCCAAAAATCGTGCGTCCTACTGCGAAACCGCGCACATGGCGGCTGCCTGCCGCGCGCGCGATACTGCTTTCAAGCTCGTCGAATGGTGCATCCAGGCCAAGCAATAGGATGCCGCGGCACCACCGATCATTGCTTTCAATCACCGCGCCGATCGCCGCCCAGCCCGCATCGGTTTGGTCGGTTAGCTTCCACCAGTCCGGGCGGATGCCTTCGTTATAGATCTGCTGCATGGCCTCTGAGGTGGCCATTTCTCCCATCTTGCCCTCTGCTGTTCCGATCACCTCGATTAGAAACTCATGGCGGCTGAGACGAGCCGCGGAGGCGAGGCGGTGCAATTGATCCAGCTGCTGACGCCGCAGGGCTTCCGGATCGTCGGGATTGTAAAAGACAAGACACTTGATGACATGATCGTTCGGCCACGAAGCCACCTCGGCCCCGAGGGACGCTGCACCTTCGAATTGCAGTGGGCGCGAACCCGGCAATTCGACTGGGCGACCGATCCAAAGGCCTTCCTTCTCGGCCCGGAATAGGGCTTGTCGCCCATATTTGCTATCAAGCAAAGTACCGAGGTTCATACCCGGACGCCGCGCACTCAGCATTGTGTCGAGCGCGAGATCCTTGAATTTTGCGATACGCTCTGGGTCAGCACCGACATCTTTGGCCATCGTCTCAAGTTGCATGCGGTGATCAATGGCGAACGCACATATGTTGTCCCAGTGTCCGCGTCGGGTGGTGGCCCAATGGACGTGCTCAAGATCAGCATCTTCGCGCAGGCGGGGGTTTACGACGCCTCGCTCGAGGAAGAACTCCAACTCTTCCCAGCTTGGATAGGCTGGCGCACAGCCATGGCGAGAAACGGCCAGCGCGCCGCAGGCGTTTGCGATGCGGCAGCAGTCTTCCAGCGGTAGATCACGGACATATCCACGCAGGAAGCCCGCCATAAAGCCATCTCCGGCCCCCAGCACATTAAACACTTCGACGGGGAAACCGTCGGATGAAATTCCATTCTCGATGTTCTGTGGAATTGCATCAGGGAAAACGAGACATCCTTTGGGGCCGGTCTTGAGTACGATCGTCGCTTTCGTAAGTTTGCGGATGTTAACGAGTGCCGTGCGCGTGTCGGTCGAACCCCCCGCGATATGCACTTCTTCGTCCGTGCCTACGACGACGTCACAGTCGGGCAGGATGCTCTGGACCCGGGCAGTCACTTTCTCATCGGCAATGAAGCGAATGTCGCCTGCGCCTGCGCCCAGAAGCCCCCAGAGATTGGGGCGATAGTCGATGTCAAAAATGATCTTACGGCCAGCCTCTTTGGCGATCCGCATCGCTTTGAAGCTTGCGGCCTCCAAATGAGGTTTCGAGAAATGTGTGCCTGATACGACAATGGCTTTGGCGGACCGGATGAAATCCGGGTCAACGTCATCCTCGCACAATGCAGCGTCGGCGCAATCCGTGCGCACGAAGAGCAAAGGGAAATTCCGATCGTCTTCGATCCCGAGAAAGGCCATTGCGGTCAGCCGTTCTGGATCGGTGGCGACGCCGCGGGTCTCCACGCCTTCAGCCTTGAGGGTTTCGAGGACGAACCGACCGATCTGGTCGTCACCGACCCGGCTTAGAAGCGCAGTTTTAAGGCCAAGACGGGCACCCCCGACTGCAATATTGGTCGGGCATCCACCAACATATTTGGAGAAGCTACGTGCATCTTCCATGCGACAGCCAATTTGGTCAGCATAAAGATCGGCGCAGGAACGACCGATTGTGATGATGTCATAAATGGGCATAGGCTGTGTGGCCATGGTGGGTCCTCAATCTTCTTTGGGTCGTTGTTCGCCGCAAAGCGTTCCGGCGCGGATGGCCAGAATGAGCGCGAGTGAAATCGTTGCGTTTAGCGATCTAAAGCCATCGACGCTTGCCTCGGAAATTTGGAAGCAGCTATCGGCATTTGTGAAAGGGGCGCGGGGCAGATCGGTGATTGAAATCGTGCGGGCACCGACGGCGCGGGCGCGCTCGAAAGACCGTACTGTGTCTTCGGCACTTGGATGAAATGAGATGGCCACCACCGTATCTTCTGGGCTGACCATCATCATCTGTTGGTCCAAGGTCCCCCCGCTGCCATCCAGAAGGTTGGCGGGGACTTCGAGGCGTGCCAGATTATAGACAAGGTAAGTGGCGGCGGTGAATGTCCGTTTTTGTGCCAGAACATGCACGATGCGCGCATCTGCCAGTAAACGGGCTGCTGTCTCAATCTTGTCGATGGGCGTGCTGCGCTGCAACTCCCGTAGGGAGGCGATGCCCGCTTCGACAAAACGGTCGGTCATCTCTGCCGTATCACGGGCGGCACCGCTTTTTTCCAGGTTTCTGATCCGGTCCTGATAGGGCGTGGAACTGGCTTGAAGCTCATCGCGGAAGACTGACTGAAGCTCTGAGAAGCCTGAAAACCCGAAGTGCTTGGCAAAGCGAATGATGGCTGATGGTGCGACACCGATCTCATCCCCCAATACCGCAGCGGTGCGCAGGGCAAAGCCGGAGGGATCGCGCAGTGTGAAATCCGCGATAAGTTTCAGGCGGTTGCTGAGATCATCGTAAGATGTGGCGATCTCTTCACGCAGCGCTTTGAAATCGCGTTGAGGGGTGTCCTCGTCGGTTGTCATCTTGTTTCCCACTGACTTCCCGGCCCTCCGCTTTCTGTATTAGAATTTGTATTCTATATTGACCTGTGTGTGAACTTTATGTTCTAAGACGTCACACATCAAGGGCTAACTTTGATGAACGAGGAGGGGGATTTATGAAAGCGTGTGTGATTCACGGGGCGCGTAATGTCGCGATAGAAACACGTCCGGCGCCTTCTCCAAAGGAGGGTCAGCTTCTACTTTCATTCGCTTACGGCGGCATCTGCGGTTCGGACCTTCACTATTATGAGCACGGCCAAGTTGGCGATTCGATCCTGCGCGGCCCAATGGTTTTGGGCCATGAGTTTTCCGCCGTCGTTTCCGGTATGGGCGAGGGTGTGGCAGGTTTCGCGCCCGGCGATAAAGTCGCGGTAACTCCCGCGCTGCCTTGCCAGACATGCGATTATTGCCAGTGGGGTCTGTCCAACTTGTGCACTGACATGTCCTTTATGGGCAGCGCAGCACGTTTTCCGCATTGCGACGGTGGGTTCGCCAGCGACTTGGTGGTGGAAGCGCGCCAGTGCATTAAGCTGCCAGAGGACACTGACATGCGCCACGTGGCGATGGCGGAGCCTTATGCCGTCGCCCTGCATGCGGTCTCTATGGCGGGCGATTTGCGCGGAGCCACTGTGTTGGTCACCGGGGCAGGGGTGATAGGGCAAATGTGTGCCACCGCTGCACGCGCAGCGGGTGCCGCGCGTATTTTGATGAGTGATATTGCACCGGCAGCGCTCAAGCGCGCCAAAGCACTTGGCATAGATGAAGTGTTTGATGCGACTGATCCAGCGGCGATGGCTGGTCTGACCGATACGCCCCGCTGCGATGCTGTTTTCGAGGCGTCAGGCGCGGCCCCCGCTCTCAGCATGGCAATCTCGGCGTCAAAACCGCGCGGCACAGTGGTTCAGGTCGGCTTTTTGCCCCCGAAAGCGCAGGTAGATTTCGCCAAACTGCTAACCCGAGAGATCAAGCTGGTCGGCACATATCGGTTTATCGATGAATTTGCAGAAGCCGTCCGACAGATTGTCGCAGAAGAGGTCGATCTGCGCCCAATGATATCGGCAGAAATGTCGCTCGACGACCCGGACGCCGCCTTTGACCGCGCCTTAGATAAGGCCGACGCGCTAAAGGTCATGGTGCATTTCTGATGAGTAGCAACTTCCCCTATGATCGCAGCAAACTGCGCCCGCGTGCCGCACATATTGGGGTGGGTGCATTTCACCGCGCGCACCAGCAAGAGTACTATGACGATCTTGCGCGCGGGGCGAACGGCCCAAGCTGGGGCGTGGTTGGCATCAATCTGACGCCACCGGATATCGCAGGCACCCATGCGGCTGAAGGCGCGAACTATGTACTTCTTAAAGAAGATGACGATGGCGCCGTCTGTCGACCTATCGGCACGTTGCTTCAACTTTGGGATGCGCAAGACGCGCATGGCGTCGATTGGAACGATATTAAATTCGCCACGCTGACGATCACTGAAAAGGGATATTGCCACTTATCTGGTAGCATGGACCTTGATCTGAATGCAGTTGGCGCGGATTTGGCCAGTCCAGAAACGCCAGCTACAGCGATTGGCTATCTTGCATGGATGTTGGAACAACGTCGCCGCAGCGGCGGTCGTCCGATCACCTTGGCAAGCTGTGACAATGTCGCCGACAACGGGCTTTTGCTGGGGTCTGTTCTGCGGGACTATGCAGCGCGCACTTTCCCAAACCTCTCCAAATGGCTTGAAAAGAATGTGGCATTCCCCACGTCGATGGTGGATCGCATTGTTCCGGCTATGTCAGACGCGGGGCGCGCACGGCTCGCGGCGGCTTGTGGCCATCGCAGTACGCTGGGCGTGGTCGCTGAACCGTTCCGGCAGTGGGTCATCGAAGATCGTTTCGCCTCTGATCGTCCAGCCTTTGAACATGCTGGCGTCCAGATCGTCGATGTGCTGGCGCCTTATGAGCATATGAAGCACCGCCTGCTGAACGGCATCCAATCTTCCTATGCCGAACTGGGGCGTCTTTGTGGACACGAGAGTTCGCATGACGCCGCAATGGATCCTGTTTTGCAAGATTGGGCAGCAATCTTCTTTGCGTCGCAATCTGGCACATTGGATTGCCCGGCTGGTGAGAACCTTACCGACTATGCAGGTACCAGTTTAAAGCGTTTGCAAAATCCAACCATTCATCACCCGCTCAACCAGATTGCCAGCGACGCGAGTTTCAAACTGCCCCAGCGAATTGGGGCGCCAGCCGTCGAGCGGATCGAACGCGGGCTCTGCGCTGAACCGCAGGCGATGGTCTTGGCAGGGTGGGCCTTGCAAGCAGGTAATATGACCCCCGATGCGGGCGGCGTGGTCACACAAGATCCGCTGGACCGAACGGTCGCCGAATTGAGAGGCCGCCATGAGGGTTCTGCCACAGATCTTGCGCAGGCAGTTCTTGCCCTGCCGATCTGGTCTCCGCGCTTGCAGGCGGATAGCGGGTTTTCCGCCGACGTTGCTAAATGGGTGAAGACCTTTGCCAGCGCAAACCCTGCCACCTGCCGCGCAGAGATAGGCGCGTTTTCAAAGGAGAGAATGAATGCGTAGGTACCTTGGAGGCCGCACGCCCGAAGAATGGTTAGGGGCGCTGTTGATGACCCTTGTGGTCGTGTTGCTGGGCTTTCAGGTTATTGCTCGGTTCGGCATGGGGCGGTCGTTTAGCTGGCTCGAAGAAGTAAGCCGATTTGCCTTTGTCTGGGCCGTCTATTTTGGTTTTGTCATTGCCGCTGCAGGTGACCGGCACATCCGTGTGTCCCTGCATATTGAAACGCTGCCGCCCAAGGCCCGATTGGTCTTGTTAACGCTGGCAGACGTGATCTGGCTTGGATTCAATGCGGTGGTGATCTGGCACGGCTACCACTTCACGGTATCGATGTTTGAGTTCCCCTATATTTCGCAAACGACGGGGATCAATCTTGTCTGGGTTCAGATGATCGTGCCGCTTGGCTTTGCCTTTATGTCGGTCCGTATCGTGCAAGTCATGCTGCGCAGATGGCGAACCGGGCAGGGGCCCGTCGACTCGCGGATCGGAGAATAACGATGGATCCCACACTTTTGATGGCAGGCTCCTTTGTTGTGCTGCTGCTGCTGGGCGTTCCTGTCGCGGTCTCCATCGGATTTGCCGCCGTGGTAACTATGGCTTCTGCCAATATGCCCATGTCTTACCTCGTACAGACCGCGTACTCAGCGGTGGACGAGTTCACCATCATCGCCGTGCCGATGTTCATTCTGGCGGGCACCTTGATGGAGAAAGGCGGCCTGACGAGCAGGCTCATCGGCTTTAGTCGGGCAATCGTCGGCCCGGCGCCGGGCGGTTTGGCGACTGTGACAATCGTCGCTTGTACCTTCTTTGCGGCAATCTCGGGGTCTGGTCCGGCGACGACCGCCGCCATCGGGTCAATCATGATCCCTGCGATGATTAAGGATGGCTACGACAAGGGGTTTGGCGCCGCGATCACCTCCTCGGCGGGGGGGATCGGCGTGGTCATCCCACCTTCGATCCCGATGATTATCTATGGTATCACCTCGGAAACTTCGATCAGCGCGTTGTTTGTGGCGGGCGTCGTGCCCGGGCTGATGCTGGCCGTGGCGCTTTGGATGACCAGCCGATTCATCTCGGTCAAGCGCGGCTACAGCTCTGGTGGCGTGAATGAGCGCAGCCTGTCCCATATCCGACAGGCCGCATGGGAAGCAAAATGGGCTTTGGCCGCCCCCATTATCATTCTGGGCGGAATTTATACCGGTGTCTTTACAGTGACTGAAGCATCGGTCGTGGCCGTGCTTTATGCGCTGTTGGTCGGGGTGTTTGTCTACCGCGAAATCAAGCTCGGGTTGTTCATCGATGCCGTCGTCTATGCGGTGCGGATTACCGGGACGGTGATGCTGGTGCTGGTCACAGGCCGGATCATCGGGCGGATGTTGTCGATGTTCCAAGTGCCGCAGATGGTGTCTGGCTATCTGATTGATGCCGTTTCGAACCCGGTCCTGCTGATCCTGCTGGTGTTGCTGATGCTGGTCTTTATCGGGATGTGGATGGAGACGCTCACGCAGATCATTATCCTCACTCCGCTGCTTCTGCCCGTGGTGGCAAATGTCGGGATCGATCCGATACAGTTTGGCATCATCTTCGTCATCGCTTGTGAAATCGGTTACTCCACGCCGCCATTGGGGGTGAACCTCTTTGTCGCGGCAGAGATTGGGAACACTACGGTCGAGCGCGTGTCGAAAGCATCAATCCCATTCCTTTGCGCAGAAATACTGGTGATGGTGCTCGTCGCCTTCATCCCAGAACTGACGCTTTGGCTGCCCAGACTGATGGGCTTCATCAATTGATTTTTTACTGGAGGAGAGAACCATGAACTACCTAACCAAGAGACTATCCACAGCGGCGCTTGCCCTGTTAGTCGCACTACCAGCGGCAGCAGCCGAGTACACCATGCGCCTGAGCCATGGTGACAACGAAAACAACCCAACCCACAAGGGCGCGTTGAAATTTGAAGAGCTTGTCGAGAAATACTCCGACGGTCGGATTGATGTGCAGATTTTCCCCTCGAACCAACTTGGCTCGGAACAGGAAGTAGCGCAGGCGCTGCGGATGGGATCGATCGAGTCTGAGATCCTTTATACGGGTAACCTCGTCCCGCTGGCCCCATCCGTTGGCGTGATGATGTTGCCTTATGCTTTCACGTCGAACGAAGAAGCCCATGCCGCGATGGATGCGCTAAAAGGTCCGCTTAACGAGCGTCTGCCGAAAGAGGCTGGTGTGCGTGTGCTGGGCTATTTCGAGAAAGGGTTTCGTGTCCTGACCAATGGCGAGCGTGAGGTGAAAACTCTCGACGACCTCAAGGGTCTGAAAATTCGCGTGTCGAAGAATAACATTGCCATTGAAACATTCAAATCTTGGGGTCTGGACCCAATCCCAATGGCCTGGGCCGAAGTTTTCCCCGCATTGCAGCAAGGTGTGATAGACGGACAAGAAAATCCCTATACCACGGCGATCTCTTCAAAATTCTACGAGGTTCAGAAGTATATCACCGAGGTTCACTACCTGATCTGGTCAGGTCCGATCATCGTCTCAGATCGCTTTTACCAGGGCCTGCCGGAAGACCTGCAAGCTGCTCTCGACAAGGCGGGCGAAGAGGCAGCATCTTATGAGCGTGAGGTCTCTGCCACCGAGACGGCTGCTGCGAAAGAAAAACTCGTAGAACTTGGCATGACCCTCACTGGGGCGCCGGCGGACGAAGAGAAATGGCAAGAGGCTGCCAAAGCGCTTTGGCCCAGCTTTGCAGCGGATATCGGCGGCGAAGAATGGGTGAGCGAAGCAACTCAGATCATGACCGACGCAATCGAAAAAAACTAAACGAAGCTATTCTCAGGACGACAGTTCAAAAATTATGGGGCTCGAGCGAATAGCTTGAGCCTCATTTCCGGTGGTGACGTTTGCGCTTTGGTTGTGAACGGAGGTCGTCACCGATGTAATTCGGCAAGCCGGAACCGATGGTGCCGACACGCTACGTTACCGTATGCGCAATGAATGCGGTTGAGTTGCTCGACAACCGCAAGGCTATGGGCGACGCGACATCTTTCGGCGGGCTGAAACAGCAACTGGGCTTGAGCCTCTGTCAATAAAACAGCCGTTCGTGCCCTGCGGCACCAAGGGCGGGATCGGGACATTCGCCGCATATGATGAAGCGGCGCGCTGGCCAGTTAGTAGGAGACATTCAACAGCCCCGTTTGTGTAGTTCGGTACAAGAGGCGGTTTCCGGGTTTCCGCTACCTTGCGGATGCAAATTCTCTCAGCGGACTACTCGATTTTCCCAAGCTGCCGCTACTATTGTCTAATTCGCAGTTTAGGTCATGCCGCGAGTAAATGTTTATTTCCCATGATACTCGCAGGTTACCTCCGGGTTGAACGGCATCAAGTCACCTGCTGGGTTGTCGCGGAAAAGCCAGACGTGCTGATCGAAGTGGGGCATAAAGCCGTGCGCCTCATCTCCGGGAGTTTGGGGATCGTCGATCATGTGGTCCCATGATCGTCCGTTCGTCGTCGGAGGACCTTCGTGTCCATCGGACATCCACGCGGCTTCGAAGACCATGTTCTCGATACCAACCAGTTCCAAAGAACCATCCGCCTGTGGCTCATAAAGTAAAATCGCTGGCACCATGAAGTCGGTGTGGGTGCTTGCCCCGTCGACCCGGTTACCCGGAGGGGAAAGCTTCAGCAGATCTGGCCGCAAGTAGTGAATGCCCATTCCGCCCCATTCTGGAGGCAACCCCTCGTGTACGGCACTAACACATTGCCCTGTGGGGTCTGGGATGTAACCGTCAGCGAGCGCAGCGTCGACGTTCTTATACTTCTCCATTGCAAATCGCATCGCTTCGAAGTCAAAATCCTCTGCTAACGCAGGACCCGCGAACGCTGCAACGGTAGCAATGCCGCATATTAACTTTCTCATGGTATCCCCCTTTTCCGACGGACCCGGCGGGGACCGCTCTAATCCTAAGATACCACGTTTGAGGAAACGACAGGTGAGAATCTTACGCGGGTCTGCAGCTTGCCCGGCCCAATCTTAAATTTCAAAGCTTAGTATTATGGTGACGTCTTGGTACCGAGAGATCAGCAATGGTGTCGGGACTTCCCTGACTAACGCGGACGCTTGAGAAAAAGTGAAAAGGATAGTCTCAATAGATTGTTTAAGTTGCCGGCAATACTGCTCAAAGGAGCACGGCAACCCAAGCTATAACTGCTGCGGAGGGCAAGAGAAGGAATTGTGCGGCCAAGGTCCCTGCGAGCCGGCTTGCAATCATCCAGAAAATTAGCCGTCGCAAACGACCCTCGCCGACCCGGCCAACTGCAACGTCATCAGTCATTGCGGAGATATGTGGGTCGATCAGGACGAACATGATGATCGTCGCTACGCCGTTTATCAGCGAAGATAGCGACGCCGCCGTTACCCTTAGTTCCGGGGTGATAACGCCGGCATATATCGATGAAAGCACACCGACGGTCCAAATAGCAGTGGCCAAGAAATTAAGTGAAATGACCCCGACCGGTAAATCCGCTAATCTGAATGCCCTCTTGAGGGTCTGGTAGCGTGGTAATGTCGCAGAGCGATAGAATGCGCTCACACCCGATGGCGATAAAGTGCGTTGCATTAGATTCAGCATTGACCGCTTGCGGTTGAAAAAGCTGACTGAAAGAGTGGCAAGGCGCTGAAACCAAGGGAGAATGATGCCTCCGACCAGCGTCGCTGCCGACGCTGCAAATAGAATGAGCATGAAATCGTGATGGATTCTGTCGAAGACAGAGTTCGAAATTGCCAGTTCGACTCGTTTGGCCAACAGAGGACCTTGGAATGCATTCGATAGTCGAGATATCAAGACCAAGCTGTTGAAGAGAGAGAATGCGATTGCCAGATGACCGGTGCGCACGCCGGCAATTCGGAATGCGTAGGCGAGTGTGCCGATCAGGTGAATGACGAAAGTAAGCGCAAGTATAGCCACCAATTGGGAGTCCAGTTCTGCACCCTCTCTTGCTTGGGATAACGTAGCATTTTCAATGCCGTCTACGTCGTGGTGCGACTATTTATGGCCGGCGGGCTGTTAGGTAGGTGGCGGAAATTATCAAACAAGCCAGTAGTGGGGAGTCAGGATTACCTTCCATGGATCAGCCCAGCATAGCCTCCGCGGCAGCTTAATCGGCTGGGACCGTCTTGAGCGACGGGCGATAGTTAGGTCGTCCCAAGTCACTCTCGGCGGCATCCCCAATTTTTCAACCTTGTCGAAACAAAACCAACCGGAAATCTCGATCAGGCGACTGTTGCTGAAGCGGGGAATTGCGAGATGTTCGACAGCGAAATCTGAAGCTCCGCCAGTAATAAACATGCGCCCCAGATGAGCTAACCGACATTCAGCGACTTTGGCGAGATCGCTGCGCCAATGGTACTGAAATCCGGCGCAGACGAGTTCCAGTACTTCGAAGCCAGGTTCGGATTTACCTGAGAAGGATAGGAAATTCTCACTGCCGCGGGTTACCCGAAAACGCAGCATAGGTTTGTCCGCCTCTACTGACACCCGATAGGATACCAAATCGATAGCTTCATCAGAGAGTTCGAACGCTTCGAGCGATCGCGAACTTCGGAGCGCTGCCACCAAGATATCAGTGCTCGAAAACCTTGGCTCTTCCCATCCACTAAAGCCACCAGTTCTCTGGGTGCTGTAAGGTCTGGCACTTTTCCGATGGTATGCCGAGGCATAAGGGCGAAAAAGTTTTATGGAAGAGTGTATCGATGGCATGGCGGCCCTCTCGGTTAGAAAAATGGCGAACCAGTCGATAAGACCCAGTTCGCCAAAGGTTAGGCAGGTTTCAACAGGCAGTTTGGTGCAGCAGCCAATTTAATGGTTAGCGGGACATCGCTTCGTCATCTGATCGGCTTCAGATCAATAGTCAGACCTTAGAGGGGTGCTTGGCGCCATGTTCGCTCGAAATCTATCCGTTTGTGACAAGATGTGTCTGGGAAGCTATCTTCGAAACCTTCTCTCGAATGCCTCTGGCGAATCTTAGGTTTCTGCTAATAGCAGGTATCGAGCAGGAAAGTGCTGCGGTGGTAAGGCGGGATCATGGAAACCCAGTCAGAACACATCCTGGTCGTCGATGACGATCCTGAAATTTGCAGACTTGTTGGCGATATACTCGCCCGGGATCAGTACCGCGTCAGCCGCGCTGGCGATACTGCCAGCGCGAGGCTGCACATCACAAAGGGTGACATCGATCTGATGGTGCTGGACTTGATGCTTCCGGATCAGGATGGGTTGTCTTTCTGCAGGACGTTGCGTGCTGAAAACATTCCCCTCCCTATTATCATGCTTACTGCGAAAGGGGATGATTTCGACCGAGTCCTTGGACTCGAGATGGGCGCGGATGATTACCTCGCCAAGCCCTTCCACAGCCGCGAGTTACTGGCCCGGATAAGAGCTGTACTTCGCCGCAGCACCGGGGCCACACCGGCCACTGCCCAGCAAGATGGACGCTTCATCCGGTTTGAACGGTGGCAGCTTGATACAGCGAAGCGGGAGTTGGTGACACAAGACGACGTGGTCGTCCTGCTCAGCGGAGCCGAGTACGAACTTCTTTTCGCCTTCCTTACCTGGCCGCAGGTAATTCTATCGCGGGACAAATTACTTGACGCGACCCGGGGTCGATCAACGGTAATCTCGGACCGAAGCATCGATATTCAAGTAAGCCGTCTGCGCCGGAAACTTGGCGACGATCCAAAAATTCCGAGAATAATACGGACAATGTGGGGTGACGGATACCTGTTCACCCCGGATGTATTGCGGTGAGTTGGATACGGAGCATGCGGGGCGAGACAGCGTCGATTATCATCCTCGCCCTGCTGCTCTCCCATATTGCGGGTTACATGATCTATCATTTCGATCGGCGGGATGCCCTCGAAATGACTGAAACCGCCGACCTCGCTGAACGGGCGGCAGGTATCAGTCGTCTATTGCGGGATTTGCCTCCTGCGCAACGTACGGACGTCGTCACGCTTTCCGACAGCAGGACATTCAGGGTGTGGTCTGGACCGCAACCGGCACTGGGCCCTCACCAGGCCTCTGATGCTGAAAGCGAGATCGTGACCTATCTGCGTAAGCAGGTACCCCGGATCGCGGACAACGACATGCGGGTCCGCTTCGTCGACCCATCTGAATCACAGGTGATGGCGCCACCTTTTGACAATGCCAATCGCGCCGGATCGCCTGCATCGTCATTTGACGAGCCTGAAATTGGCCGAGGCGTCGCAATTTCAATCCGTCACTCGGAAAGCGAATGGATCAATTTTCTTGGGTCCCTGAATACACCGAAATCGCTGCTTCCTGAACTCTTGCTTGCAAACATCATATCCGCAGTTTTGGGTATTGCGCTGGTAGCCTTTTGGTTGGTCGGACGGGTGACGCGTCCTCTGCGCGAGTTTGCAGAGGCTGCGGAAGGGCTTGGGCAGGACTTGTTCCGGCCTCCGCTTGTCTTGAAGGGGCCAATCGAAGTTGCAGTGGCCGCAAACGCTTTTAACCGAATGCAAAGCCGGCTTGCTCGGCTCATTCAAAGTCGAACGGAAATGCTCGCGGCTATCTCGCATGACCTAAGGACACCCCTTACGCAGTTGCGCCTGAGGATGGAGTTGCTGCCATTGTCGCGAGACCGCGAGAAGTCGCTTCGCGCAATTGACGATATGGATGATACGATCGGTACGTTTTTGGCCTATGCACAAGCGTCCCATGGGCGTGAAGAGAAGTCACGAGTGGACCTCAGCGCTTTGATCGGAAGCATTTGCGATGACCTTGCTGACAACGGATCGCCCGTCGAGTGGGATTGCGATAGCGGGCTTGTGGTTCGCGTAAAACGCCTCGCTATCAGGCGGGCGCTGAGCAACCTTATTGAAAACGCACTGAAATACGGCAATGAGGCCCATGTGTTTGCTGAAGAAAAAGGACGATCCGTGTCAATTCAGGTAACAGACAGCGGGCCGGGCATTCCAGAAGAAGAAATGGCAATGGTTCTCCGCCCATTCCATCGGGGGAGCAACGTAGAGCGTAGACCTGACCGTCCTGGAAGTGGTCTGGGATTAGCCATCGCGCAGGCGATCGTTGAGGATCATGGGGGTGAATTGAAGCTGTCGAACCAACTACAAGGGGGATTGCGGGTGGAAGTGATTTTACTGTTGCCCTGAGAGAGGAGGGTCGTGGATCCGTCCGTCGCCCGATTGTGGGTTTGCGGCGAATGTCTCTTATGGCGAGCCGCACTGCGGCATCGCAAACCTATTCTGAAGGCCGGCTTCGGGCCGGGACCGACTGCCTTCCACATCCGATAGGAAGGACGGTTAGCTGCCCTTCGCTGCATCAACTACCGAGGTCTGCAATGCGGGACCTCCCTACCGTTCGCTGCGGTTGCGAAGATCTCAGGGATGAGAGGCGCAGAGATCCCATTCGCCGCGACCTGCATTAAAGTCGGCTATGCAAGTATCGCGGCACATCACCTCTACGTATTTGGCCTTCTTCCTACATTAGAAGGACGAAAAGCGCGTGCAGAGCCATGTAGATGACAATCAAAGAACCAATAGTGTAGAAGGTTGCCCGAACTTCGTGTGTCTGCCGTGTCGCATAAGCGACGAAGTGTGCCGCGCGGGCGACGACGAACCCATACATCAAGAGTTGGGCAAGGATGAGCGGGGGATTTGTCAGCACGAACAGCAATCCGGCGATCCAGAACGCCGGAATGTTTTCGAGGTCATTGCGATGCAGGCGGCGCGAGCGATCAACGTAGTCATTAACTTCAAGCTGAGAGGGGTCCGGTTTTTTATTGATCGGGCCAGCGCGTAGGTCTTCTGGGCTCGCGAGGCCTGAGTTGCTTCGCAGCATCCGGTAGACGGTCATCCATCCTTGCCCCATCACCTTTAAGACCATCAGAGCCGATGCAACTGCGTAGGTCACAAAGATCGGGCTTTCGAAGCCAATTTCCTGCATCTTAAATTTCCCCTCGATCCTTCGAGTTCAAAACATATGTCCATTTACTTACCAGTGGTAAGTTTTTACCTTACCGCTGGTAAGCAGTCAATATTGTCGGGTGATTGGATGAAAACGGATGAAAAAATCCTCAAAACCGCTCAGGCGCTTCTGGCGTCAGATGGGTTCGGGGCAGTCTCTTTTGACGCAATTGGGCGCTCTCTCGGAATGTCGAAACAGGCTATCCTCTATTGGTATCCATCCAAAAAAGAGTTGCTTGCTGCAATGCTTGGCTCTTGGTTGGCGGCGGAGGCCGACGCGGCCGTGGCCGCTGTTGACGGCAAAGACACCGCCAACGCTGCAATCTCTGCTTTTGTCAAGGCCGTGGCGGCGTTCCATTTAGGCGACTTGGATCGGTTTCGAATGATGTATCTGGCGCCGCAGACCTTGAAGGCCGATATGCAGGCCCCACTGGACACGGGGACTCTCGATCAGGTGCATGCCACGACGAGCCGAATGTATGGCGCGCTGGCCGACCGCCTTGGGGGACATCCACGAAGCGCTCGCCAGCAGGCGACATCCATCCATTCTGCGGTCTTGGGAGTTGCTCTGATGTTTGGTCTCGCAGACGGGATCAAAGACCCATTGAAACACTCGCAGAAGGATCTGATCGCCGCTCTGGTGGCGAGGCTGACCGATCCTGAATAGTGCAGCCGGTATGCAAATTGGGCTCAGAGTTGCCGTTAACTGCAACGAGCAGAGAGGTCTACTGGGGGGACCTTGCTGCCCTTCGCCGCGATAGTTGAATAGTCTTCTCTCGGCCGCAGCCAAATATCAATTTTCAAGTGCGCAAGCGGCGACTTTTGGCGTCGCCGCGGCTCGTCATGTTTGAGATTATTGACTACATACCAACCGTATGGTATGTTTGGGATATGCCAAGACCAACCAAACAATCCCCCGAGCGCGGCGATGCCCGCACACGCCTTCTGGAAGCCGCGCGCGACTTGATCCGTCGCAAGGGGTTCGCCGCAACCTCGGTCGATGATCTCTGCCAGTCGGCCGGTGTCACGAAGGGTGCGTTCTTCCATCACTTCAAGACGAAGGACGCGCTTGGCGTGGCGGCAGCAAATTTCTGGGCCGAGACAACCAGCGAACTTTTTGCCCGCGCGCCTTACCATGAGCCAGACGATCCGCTGGACCGCGTTCTGGCCTATCTCGATTTTCGCAAAGGGATTATCGTCGGCGAGACGTTTGAATACACCTGTCTCGTCGGCACCATGACGCAGGAGGTGCATGATAGCGCGCCCGCGATCCGGGATGCCTGCGCCGCCAGCATCTTCGGCCATGCCGCCACGCTGGAGGCCGACATCAAAGCGGCGCGCAAGCAGCGTAATATCGACGCTGACTGGACTGCCGAGAGCCTTGCCCGCCACACGCAGGCGGTCCTTCAGGGTGGGTTCATCCTCGCCAAGGCCACTGGAGACCCGGACCTCGCCCGTGAAAGCGTTGATCACCTCATCCGCTATGTGCGCGGCCTGTTCGGGGTGGGACCAAATACATCTGAAACCAGCTACAAGGAGAAATCAACATGACCAACCAGCAAATCACCGTGGAAACGATAGTTGCCGCCTCCGTTGAAGAGGTGTGGAGCGCCTACACCACCCCGGACGACATCATGCAGTGGAATTTCGCAAACGATGATTGGTGCTGCCCGCGCGCCGAAGTTGATCTGCGCCCCGGTGGCAAGCAGGTCGCCCGTATGGAGGCGAAGGACGGAAGCATGGGTTTCGACTTCGAGGGCACCTATGAGGAGATCGAGCCGCACAAGTCACTCCTGCTGGTTCTTGACGACGGCCGTAGGTCCCGCACAACATTTACCGGAAGCGGCGGAAACACCCATGTCGTGACCACTTTCGAAGCCGAGCCGCAGAACCCGATTGAGATGCAGCGCGACGGGTGGCAGGCGATCTTAAACAATTTCACTACCTACGTCGAAAGCAAGCGTGGCTGAATATGGATGGGGCCACCCGGCTTAAATGCTTGAGCCCCAAACCACAAAAACATTGGAGGAATTTTAGATGGAATATGCCTCGAAAGTGCGGACCTGCTTCTGGTTTGAGAAAGGCGGACATGATGCCGCGCAGGAATACGTAACGTTCATGCCAGACAGCAAAATCGAGGCCGTGCGCGAAAACGGCCAACCGGACGACCCGATGGTTGTCGAGTTCACGCTGGCAGGTGCGCCCATGATGATCTTGACCGCCGGGCCGCATCACAAGCTGACGCCCGCCGCATCGATTTCTGTGCTGACAGAAGATCAGGATGAGACGGACCGGCTCTGGGCCGCGCTGACTGCGAAAGGCGGAAAGGCAGGACGGTGTGGTTGGATCGTGGACCGCTTCGGCGTGTCTTGGCAGATTGTGCCGAAGCGAATGCCGGACCTGCTGGCCAGCGAAGATCCGGGCGTGGTGAGCCGCGTGAGCGAGGCGATGATGCAGATGGAGAAGATCGACATTGCCGCCCTCGAAGCGGCTGCCGTGAAGGAGCCAACGCATGGGTGAGGCAACACAGATCGGTTGAGCCTGTGGCCAGACCCACCTTGAAGTCGAGGGGAGGCCCATTGCAAGCGTCGAATGCTGCTGCAACTCCTGCCGCGAGGCGGCGGGAAGGATGCAGGGTCTTGAGGGCGCACCCCGGACGTTGACCGATTACGGCACGACGCCCTTTGTCATGTATCGCAAGGATCGCGTGCGTTTCCTTGCGGGAGCCGCCAACCTGGCCGGGTTCCGCCTGTCGCCCGAGGCCCCCAGCACGCGGGTGATCGCCACCTGCTGCAACACGCCCGTCTATCTGGAGTTCAAAGGCGGACACTGGCTGAGCCTCTACAGTGGACTCTGGCCGTCCGGCACAAATCCTGAGCCCACGATGCGCACGATGGCCTCGAATCTCCCGGAGGGTGCCACGCTGCCAGACGACATTCCCAACGCAAAGAAGCAGAGCTTTGGTTTCTTCGCCAAGCTCTTCGGGGCCTGGGTCGCCATGGGCTTCCGTAACCCAAAGACGCCAAACACGGGAGAGATCAATGTCTGACGCCGACAAGAAAATCGAGATTGAGAGCATCACCTCACCGCATCACGTCCAACGAGTGAACAAGGTGAAATTCACAGCCATGCGCGATGCGTTGCTTCCGGTGCTGCCGACCGAGGCCCCTGGTATGTCCGTCGCCGAGGCCAAGGCCGCGCTGTTGCCGAACCTGTCACAGGAATTGTTTCCGGGCGGCGAGAAGGCCGGATGGTGGCTGAAGGCAGTGCAGCTCGACCTCGAAGCCAAAGGTGTGATCGAGCGCAGCGGCAAGGGACCGGTTCGGCTCTTCAGGACAGGGAAATCGACATAACACGATCGGCCGATGAACCCGGTCGATAGAGATGGCGGCGGCACCATAGCTGACATTTAAGCAACGTGCAGCATTCGTAAAATAGCGCTCACTGCGGACCTTAGCTGACATATGCACCTGAGGCGGCTGTGCGGTCGAAGTGAGCTTTCGCTGCGGTTGCTCCAATGACTGTTTCCGCCCACGTTATTTGTCCATCGAGCGGTGATACCATCACTATCTCTGGAGCTTATTTGAGGAACCCCAGTATATGATTGGTTACATCACCGTTGGTGCGGACGACATGACACAGGCTGAACGCTTCTACTCGGCGTTTCTTCCAGCTCTCGGTTACGGGCTCGAAGAGTATAACGGAGACCTGAGCTACATCCTGCCGGAAGAGCAGGGAGGGCTCTCCGTCCAACCAGATTTCTATGTTAAGTCCCCCTTCAATGGGCAATCCGCTTCAGCCGGGAACGGCGTTATGGTTGCGTTTCAGGCCCCGTCGCAGAAACAAGTTCGTGACCTACACGCCGCCGCAGTTGCCGCAGGCGGCTCGGACGAAGGCCTGCCCGGTTTTCGGGCGTCGTATGGACCGCATTTCTATGTCGGTTACCTTCGCGACCCAAACGGAAACAAAATAGCCCTGTTCTCCAGCGATCCGAATGAACCTGGACGCGATGAATAATGTGGAAGCAGACCTTCATGAGCAACGCAGCATCAGAAGGTTTGGGCTCTCTGCGGACCTCAGATGCGCCGCAGCGTTTCATGATATGATGATCCGTCAACGTCGGGTTGTCGATGTGGGGGGCGTGGCGGATCGGAGGATCAGTCATGCAAACACCGAACTTACCTGCCATTCGCGCGCTTCGCCCTGCGTGGAACAAGGGTCGCATCGTGGGCCAGAAGCGGCCTCTAAAACCCAAGCAAGTTTGGGCCATCAGGGTTCGGCTTGAGCTGGCCGAGAACCATCGGGACTTGGCGCTCTTCAATTTGGCTATCGACAGCAAGCTGCGCGGGTGCGATCTGGTCAAACTGAAGGTCGTAGATGTCATGGCTTCCGGCCTGATCAAGGAACGTGCTTCGGTCTTGCAAAGTAAGACGCAAAAACCAGTGCGGTTCGAAATTTCGGATGGCACACGAGCGTCATTGGACAAATGGATACAAGACCCCTTGATGGTCGGATCAGAATATTTATGGCCTGGGCGTTTCCACGAACGGCCTCATATCTCGACCCGGCAATATGCACGCATCGTCAGGGATTGGGTGATCTCAATCGGGCTGGAGGCGAGCGCATACGGCACCCATTCTATGCGCCGGACCAAGGTCACGCAGATCTACAAGAAGACCGGCAACCTGCGCGCAGTTCAACTCCTGCTGGGCCATACCAAGATGGACAGCACGGTAAGATATTTGGGCGTCGAGTTTGAAGACGCACTTGCTATCGCCGAAGCCATTGAAATCTGAGACTACGGGCCGTCTTCATGGACGGCCCAGACCTGCCATTCAATCGCTGACCTCATGCGGCAATGCAGCCCGTCAGAGTGGCCATTCGCACATCGTGCAGCATTTATTAGATTAGATGACCGCAGAGCGGACTTTCGTGCCATTCGCTGCGGCCGCTCAGTTTGCACTACGGTTACGAAGCTCTTTGGGATAAAGGGTGGGTTGCGGGTGTTCGCTGCATAATGCTCGAACGGCCGCTTTCAATCGTTGATTATTAAAAACAATCATTTTCAATGGTCGAAACGTTCAAGTTTTGCGACCTTAGCTCTCAGCTGAGGTCCTGCGCATTAAAGAGGCCGTGAAAGTAGGTCGACATGACGTTCCTACCGAAGTCACCAGGCACTATTCTGTTCCCAAGCATCGTTCGCGGCATATTAAGACAAGGCCACAAGAACCGCGCCGAGCCCTATCAAACCGACGCCGCTCCATCCGGCAATTGATAACTTCTCTCTCAGAAAAGCCGCGGCAATAATCAACGCTCAACTTGTCGATAGGTGCTACCTGCGAGACCTTGCCGAGCTGCAGCGCGCGAAAATAGCACAACCATGACGCGCCAGTCGCGAGGCCGGACAGCACCAGAAAGATCCCCGTTTTCGCGGAGATTGTAGATAGCGACTGCACCTCGCCCGTCAACCAAACCAGCAGTCCCAACGCGAGAACGACGACAATGGTGCGCAGAAAAGTCGCAAAGTTGGAGTTGACGCCCAACACCCCGACTTTTGCAAAGATCGCGGTGAGCGCGGCAAACATTGCGGCGAGAATGGCCCAAAAGAGCCAGGATTCTGAAACGGAATGCATGAAATTTCCTCTTTTGAGTTTGAGCGTTTAGACAAGGTGAAGGTTTGCTTCGTTTTTTAGATCAGGCCCATAACGGAGACCTCATTTTTCGCGTCAGGGATCTAAAAGAGCACGACTGCGCTGTTCGCGCACCGTGATGTAGATGACCGTTAAATCAATCGCAGTCAGAACCAGCAGAGCCACGCCGCCAATAGTGAGCCATTCGAATAGTTGATAGATCACAAATGCCCAAAGCACAAAAAGCGCTGCGCGATGCGCCCAAACTGCGCCGTAAAGCAGGGCCACGACGATCGCGATATGAAGCCCGCCATGCGCCAGAAAATAAGTGGTATAGAACGCCAGATCCGATGTCGGGATGGCACCGGCGAGCGACATGGCGCGGGTCGCGAGGAAATCATTAGGGTTCTCCGCAAGCTCTGCGCGAAAGAACCATTGGGTGAGAGCAGGAAGGCGATCTACCGCCCCCGCGAAGATCGCCGCAGCCGTTGCCAATTGGACAACGCCTAAGGCTCCCTTTGCAAGAAGGGTCACTGCAAACAGCCGATGGTTGAGACTGCCTGGACTGCGCCATTCCACTGCCGTCATCCTTCTGCCTTGGGGCGAACCAACCGCCAGACATAGAGCACAAGAATGCCCAAGAGTAGAATGTTTGTCACCGGATTGATCCACGTCTCCACTTTGGCAAACTGTGCCTCCAGCAGATAGCCTGATATTGTGAGGACGGTCGTCCAGAGCAGGCTGCCCAACCCTGTGTGGAGTAGAAATGGCAGCAGCGGCATCCCCGTCATGCCGGCGGGGACGGATATCAGCGTTCGGACACCTGGCACCATCCGACCCAGAAACACCGCTTTGCCACCATTGCGCCGAAACCACGCAAGAGATCGGTCGAGGTCTTGTTCTGAGATGGTAAGCCACCTGCCGTGCCGGGCAATGAGCCTGCGCAATCGTGCTTCGGA
>JGI24724J26744_10000112_pt1 | contig 67590 bp, 81 predicted proteins | sample Cruoilmetagenom7_FD_26744 | JGI IMG/M metagenome (IMG submission 26744) | reverse complement strand
ATGATACCTTGTCTCCTATTTGACAATAAACTTTACAAAAGTTGCCCAATCATAGACCAAGATACATATAATGTATACATTTTACCACCTTATTTCAAATAACCCTTGAAAATGCCTTGATTATATATTATAAGGTAGACCATGGCGGAAAAAAGACAGGATACTGATGATCGTTATGGGTGGTTCTGGGTTGGCGGTGATCGTCGGCAATATCAAGTATTTCCAGCCTCCTCTAGCTGGTGGCAGGCTTTAATGAGCCGTTGCCGGTTTTTTGCTTGGAACATTCTGCGTATTCTGCGTAATTTGCGTAGAACGATGATCTGATGGTTTTAGTGAGGAAATGAAATAATAATCGCCCCAGATTGCCACGATCGGGCAAAACAGGCACCAAGACGTATCAATGTACCTTTTTCGCACTGTCGTCCATTCTGGGGCATTCTGGTGCGTTCTGTGGGATTGGGGCAAAAAATAGCAATAAAGGATATGATTATGGCTAAAAAAACAAGGCCGGGCGGTGGTTCCAGACCACAAGACGGCAGTGGCGGCGGTAAAGGTAAACCAGGCGGGCGTCGTGGTGGTAAAAAGACAGGAGCTTGTCCGTCAGGTGGCCCAAGTGGTGGTAAAGGCGGCGGGCGTGGCAGCGGTAAAAATCGGCGTAGCGGCAAAAATACAGGGTTATGCGTTGACTATGGACCATTCGTTACAATCGCTTGTGTGGCCATGACCGAGGAATATGAATGGTTCTGGACTGATGGATTGCGTGTCTACACCAATCGATCAACGGCCATAACTGTGGGTTAAATCGTTGACTGGGTTAAATCGTTGACAATGTTGAGTTGAACGCTTAAGACATAAAGTGCGTTGACGTGCAAAATTCTGTGACTTTACAACGTAAAAATCATTAACGAATCGAGCGTTTTCCTCCTCCTCTTGGCCGGCGGCAGGCTTTTACGAGTCTCCGCCGGTTTTTCATTTGTGTCAATAAGCTGCTGAGGTGCGAGCACAGTCTCATCGAGGTCCGAGCATAAAAAAACTGACGCCGCCAACCGGACGACGCCGTTTCTCACTTCTGCACCTGGCAGATGAGCTATAAAGCCGTCGCCGCCAATTCACACCGACGGCGACTGATATTCTTACTACACCCGTGGCAGTAGAATACTCGTTGACGCAGATTCGCCAGGCTGGCTCCACGCGGGCCTTGATATCTTCCACTGCCGCTGACAGAGAAGTCTATCTATATAATAGACAGGCCTTGATAAATTGTCAAACTTATAATTTGACACAGTCAACATAACAGGCTATAATACATGTATCAGAATCCGAACCACGGCTATCCGTGCGGGTGATTCTTCCGGGCCCTTAATTGGGCCCTTTTTTATAACCATCGATAAGGTAGTTACAGTCTATGCCCGCGTACATTACGCAAACGGGCCGCATCCGTTACGTATCCGTTACGTATCCGTTACGTGTTTAACACCAAAAACAGCCATACACGCACGTAAAGCAGGTTTTTGATGATTTTTAATCAAAGTTTTTTGCACCTTTTTGCGCAGTTTTGCTTTCAGTTTAGCTTGTTTCTTGATTTTTTACGCAGTTTTTATCGCAATTACCCATATTTGCAGGTATTCTCAATGTCTATGAATTACCTGTTTTTTAGTGACTATAGCAGTTTTATCCCCAAAAACCCCCATAACAACCCAAAAACGCAGATTTTCAGCGAAAATGAGCATAAAAACACCCGAAAACGTCCCTGCAATTATTTGAGTTGCTTACTTTTAGCAAAAGAAAACAAACTCCAAACACCCATAACTACCAGCAAACAAAGAAGTTAAAAAAAGTTTCTTTTCTTATAGACAAACATAAATAAAGTTTTTACCATGGGTTGGGCGGACGGGATGGGATGGGTATTCCAGAACTATAGTAGACTACAATCTTTCTCTTATGTCCCTATATTACCTATATTCCCAAAACGAGAAAACAAGCATATCATATTCTTCTCTTCTATTCTCTGAAAAATATTCTAACGTGTGTCGGCAGCTGAACGAAGATCAGTTGACGACCCCTGTGTGTTATCTATCACGTTAATCGCTCAAATTAACTACTAAACCTTATTACCTTCTTATCACAAACACAATCAAATCACAATCACTATTATCCAAATTTACCCAATTTCAGTCCAAAATCACTACCAAGCACAGTCCCCCTATATGGCTCATTCTGTAAAGTATTGTCTTTACTATACTTACAATCACAGATAAAAAACAAATCCAATTTTACGTTTACAATTCTTTTTGCGTTCCCTGGAAATTAGCACGTCTGCAAAAAAACAGTTGTTTTTCTATAATCTTTTTTTTGGTATAACCTGTTGGTATTGCTATGCTTAGAACAAAATCATATTAAATATATATTTTTCTATTGACTTTTATATGTTTTGACGATATACTTAACAATAGAGCCTACTGTTGTGGTGGGTTAGAAAGTTAAGATTTCATTTAGAAGGGATTAAAAAAATGGAAGAGACCATAAAAATTGACACATCGCTCAAAGGCCTTGTCGGCAATGGTGAATCGTACAAATTCACGGGAGATATCTACGCAGGTTATCGAATAGACGGTAATACCAACGTAAAAATCGAACTCGACAAACCGCTGTTTTTGCAAGGCAACATCAGGGTAGGCGGGAACCTTGAGTCACTTAATAGTCTGGAAGTCTCTGGGCTCATTGACGCAGAAGGGTGCATAAGTGTGGGCGGCAGCCTCAAGGTGGACGGTTCTATTGGGTCGGATAAATCTATATATGCAGTCGACGGCATTACAGCCGGTGGCAAAATAGCTGCATCAAGAACCATAGAATCCGACGGGCACATACAATCCGACGGGACAATCGTTACGGATGGGGGGATTAAGGTTAAAGGGAGCCTTACTGCGGACAAAGACATCAGCGCCGGAAAAGATATTTTTGTCGGATTAGGCATTGAATCGGGCGGCAATATATCGACGTCTAAATCCATGCAATCCGGCGGCAAAATACAATCCGACGGCTATATCGCGGCTATTGGTCATATTACCGCAGCCAAGGATGTTATTGTGGCGAAATACATTGAATGTATCTACCTCACATCCGACGGGAATGTTGTAGCAGGCGGGATGATTCCCAAGCCTGAGAACACCAATGTGGCTGGTAGCATTAAATCAAGCAACAGAACTAAGTAATTAAATCCAGCGGCGAAGCCAGTGCAGGCAAAAGCATTATTTATTGAAGGGATGAAACAATGAAAATCAACAAAAAGTACAAGAGGTTAGAGGTTTTCGAGCATGGGTATAAGATTGTTGGCTCAGTCGAGTCGAAGGAATCAATATATATCAAACTTGACAGACCTCTATTTGTCGTCGGAGACTTGAAATCTGGCGGCAGCATCAAATCGAACACAGACATTATTTGCAATGGAGATATTATAGCAACCAAGAGCGTTGTGTCTCGCGGATACATGATATCTGGTGGAAGAATCCAAGCTGGGAAAAATATTAAATCTGGCAAAACCATTAAAGCCGACGGCAGTCTTAGAGCGGGCAAAAACATTACAGCTGGGGAAAGCATTATACTCGAAGGAGTCCTAGAAGCTGGCGGGAACATTAAAGTGGAAGAAAGCATTGAAGCCAGCAAAGACATTATATCGGGCGGGAGCGTTGAAGCAGGCAAAACCGTTAGCTGTTCACGGGTTATTTATAAAACCAAGCTGGATGTGGGATTGAGTATTGTCGTTGGGATTAACAGGAATCAGGGCACAGATCAAGTTGAGACAGAGATAATCAACAAATCGCATAATAGGTTAATTGATGCTGGTCCTGAACAGCCATACAGAATCAATGGCTCGATCAAGTCGGATGAATCGCTACACATCGACCTTGATAAACCGCTGTATGTTAGCGGGGATATCATAATCGGTGGGGAACTTATATCAACCGAAAGAGTTGAAGCCGGTGGGGACATTAAAACCTACGGAAGTATTGAATTCGGCGGGAAGATTGTGCCCTACGAAGATATCAAAGCTGGCGGGATCGTTACAACGTCCCATAAAACTAAATTCACGCGGATGTAAAGGTAAAAACAAAACACCTACAATGATATCCAGAAGGGACAACAAAAGGGTTGGCAATGCTCAGTGACAATGACATTGACAAATGGGCACAGATAATGATGATGATGGCTATCGGTATGGCATCGATTCTCTCTGGTTCGTGTCTGCTGAAATTAGCACGTGGATGCGACATAGAGTCCATATCAGTATACCTCAACATTATAAGCGTGGTGCTATTCACGATACCATGTATTCTTTTCCTCAGTTCATGTGTGGTTATCTATTATTTCAGAAGGGACAAAAACAATGAATAAAGAAATCGACGAATTACTTGAAAGCATTCTCGGAAACACAGACGCGGCAGAGAAGGTGCTAAACAAAATACTTACCACGTCAGAGAAGGTACTCGAGGCTTTAGAGAAGGACCTCAAGGAGATCAAGGCAATCAATGATGCCCCGCTGTGTGTCTTTGGCCCTGGTGGTGACTACCAGGAACACTACACGCCACAAATAAAGGAATGAAACAATGACCCAAAAATCTCAGAAAATAAAAACAATGGAACAAGAAATAGACCTCTTAGGCAAGGCGGCTTTTGTGAAAACAGACATAGCAAACGCTTTGGCAGAGAAACTTGCCGATGTGAAAGAAGAGGTCAAGTCTCTCGTGTCTGACATTGAGGAGCGAGTCGCAAAATTGAAATCGGAATACGACAAGATGGAGATGGAAAATTGCAAAAAAAGACCAGAGAAAATATACAATAAAACACCGGAATACTCCATTGTGTATTTACAGGCCAGTGACAAGGACATGGTCAATGACGATGTGGAGAAGCTAAAAGGTGACACTAACATGGAAACCGTATCTTATAGATTTCCAGCAACTCTGAAAGTGGAACAGATAAAAGGTATCATGATAAAAGCAAATGTCGAGTGAGCCTAGGCAAACGAAAGGACACAAAATGATAATACAAATAAACCGCACACAACTAGCAAAGGCGGCGTATGAGATAGCTCGTGCATATAATGAACTTGTAAGTTTCAAAGAACAACCATGTTGGGAAAAAGCATCATACCAGCAAAAGGACGATGCAGTAGCTAGTGCGGGCTTCTACACTGACTACCCAGACGCCACAGTAGCCCAATGCAGTAATATGATAGCAGCACAGCATATAGTTAGAGGCCAAACAAACGGCGTACAAGAGACAACTTATATGCACATATTCCGTGCCGCCGTTATTCAGTTATGTAAACTACGTACAGAGAAGGCCGAATACAACTCCAGCGCAGACAAGAACGTCATGAATTTCCATAAAATCAGAGAAGAATCGCAAACTCTCAAAGAGACATTCCACCAAATCCAAGTGTTAATAGCTAAAGCACTTGCAAAAAAGGCAGAGTAGTAACATGACACAGAAACAAACACCGTCCCTAGGCGATAATCTTGTAGAGTTTATGAACAGTGCAGTTCAGCAGTTGATAGAAGATACACATAAAAAGTATATAGAGGACTGGTATGAATGGCTCTTCTCGACAGACCCAGATAGTATAATGATCACAACAAAAAATATTCTGGAAGCAGAGAGCAAAGACCCAAACAGCGTACGATATGGGAAGGGAACAGAGCATGAAAACGAATAAAGACGCACGCAATCACATGACACAGATACAACCACCATCCCTAGACGAGCGTAAAGAGAAAATCTTCGGTCCAACGCTTAAACAGCTTAAAGAGAAAATACAAAAAGACAGACAAGACGGTTATGAAGTGCGATGGTTCGAGCCAGCCGAAGGCGAAGAAAAAGGCGATAGATCAAAAATAAAATATGTAATAAGTAGGAAGTGGTTGACACCTCAAGGGGTGCCACAAATAAAGGATGAAAAGTAAGACAAGACAGAAAGGGGTGAAACCTTATGAGCGTAGAAGATAACGAAGATGAAATAGGGAAAATGACTAGTACCCAAGACAATGGTTACAATTTTCATGTCAGCACCAGCGAGAATGGTTTTCATGCCAGCACCTATGGTTTTGTGTCCCACGCATACACCAATGGCGACGAAGCTCACTCATTTGCTAATGGCAATAGCTCCCATGCTATTACTGTTGGTTATGAATCTAACGCTAGTACCAGAGGATTTAACTCGATATCTTGTGCCCTAGGGGAACACTCCAAAGCCAGAGTCGAAAATGGATGGATTATTTTAGTCGACTGGCGAATAGAGGACGAATCGTATATTATTATAGGTATATACCATGCAAAGGTTGGCGGAAAAATAAAAAACATGAAGATCGAATCTGACTACTGGTATTGGTTCGAAGATGGTAAGATCAAAAAAAGCAAGGCAATGTTGAAAGGATGAAACGATGAATGTACGCGAATATATTAACCAACGGATGTGGATGCAGGTGATGATAATACTAGGCATTGGTGCGACATTGTTATTCTACGGCAAGCAACTAACGATATTAACATGTGAGTACGAGATGGACACCGTGCCAGTTTGTCTTTACGTCATGAGTATAATACTATACACTATACCAGGTATTGTTTGTCTCATAGTAGGCTTGATAGTCTCGGTGTCTTGCTCTAAAGACTTTTTTGATTGGTGAGGAGAAACGAAACAATGAGTACAAACAAACATATCGACAGGTGGGCATGGATAATACTACTGATACTCATCGGTGGGACATTGATATTCTGTAGCGTAAAGCTACTGCCAGAAGCATATACGTGCGACGTGTACCTTATATCAGCTTATTTCTATGCCATTAGCTTGTTGTGTGCTCTGCCAGGCGTCGTTTGTTTCTCGGTAGGTTTAGTATTCCTATTGTTTTTCTTCGATAAAGATTTTTCTTATTAAAAAAACAGTTAATAAACCAGTCGGCATTTATGAAAGGATGAAACAATGAATATAGGCAAATCTACTAGCAGTTGGGCGTGGCTACGAATAGTAATACTGTTGAGTATTGGTGCTGTGTTGCTATTCATTGGATGGATTTTGTGGGTATCAGCACACGAATGTGATGTGTCCTCTTTATCGGCTTATATATACTTCACGGGTGCGATGTTGTGTGTTATGCCTGGCATTGCTTGTTCCGCAGCAGGCTGGATATTTTTCTTGTCTTACTTAGCGGGCTCTCCCCGGCTTTCATGAAAGGATGAAATAATGAATACAGACAAATTGATTGACATTTGTTTATGGGCGCAAATGGTGATAGTGTCGGGTACTAGTATAGCATTGTTATTTTTTTACTGGAAGCCAGAAGTTAATTACATAGCAATCTGCCTCTACGCTACAGTATTGTTATTATGCGTTATAACATGTTTGGCATCTCGCTTGAAGGCCAGAAAAGGATGAAACTATGTGCGACGAACTACATGAAACTGGCAAGTGTTGCGGAAAATGTTATCGACCGGAACCACAGGGATGTTATGTCTGCGGTGAGACCATGGATACGCTTACCTGTGACTGTGGCCAGATAATGTGTGATGAACACTCATGCCTTTGCGACTGGTGTGAAAAAGTTTTTTGCGAAGCGTGCTTTGAGACTGCTAAAGAGGTCGGCGGGGGACTAGGCATTGGAATAGGTGGATGGAATATGTGTTATACCTGCGGCGAAAACAACAAGACACAATCTTAATATCTGAGGGTAAAAATGAATAACAATAATACTGAAAAAGAACCTGCTGTCATCAATGACCCTGTAATCAACTCAGAGGTCACACCGGCTGAAAACCCAAGTATGGAATTGGCCCAAGTCCTTAATGAAGGAGACCCAGACACACAGCTTGCACTGTTGGAGCGTAAGGCCGATCTTGCCCCGCGATTCCGTAAGGCCATAAACACCATACTGGTAACACAGACTTTCGCAGAAGATTGGAAGGAATTTGACGGCACGATGTGTCTGTCGAGTGCTGGTGCCGAGCGGGTCGCTCGATTATTTGACATACAGTTTTATGATGTGGAAAGCAAGCGAGAGGAGTTCACCGACGCAGAGGGCAAAAGCTATAGATATGTTTTTGACGGTAAAGCTGCAATGAGTGGTCGCGTGGTCTATGCACAAGGAGTGTACTCTACCAGGGAGAAATTTTTGGGCTGGGCCAATAAAAAATGGCGACCGGTAGAGGACCTCAACGAAAACCATATCCGCAACGCCGCATACCACATATTCATAGGTAACGCTATTAAGGCTTTGCTGGGGTTGCGAGGGATACCCATTGGACGGTTCCAAGACATTATGGGCGCCACTGGCGAAGATAGTAGCAAAGCGGGGAAAGTCCAATACGCCAAAGGCACAAAGGGAGGCACCTCGAATGACGACAGGCAATTGCAAAAAGAACTTGGTGAGATTTGCATAGAAATTGCCAACGCTGGCCAGACTGTTACACAAACGCCAGACGGGTGGGAACTGGGAGAGCTATTAGTAAATGATGGCAGAGAAACGTTGGAAGTAGCGAAGGGAATATGCACAGCCCTGTCGTCATTCACTAATAAAAAGGGGGAAACAGTGTCCGGTTTACTTGCAAGCCAACTTAAGGGCAAGCGGCTCGAAATCACTTTGGAAAAAGCCAAAAAACTTATGACTAGGAGTAACCAAAATGATTGATATTAGCGACGGACTTAGTTCTGTACTGCAAAGCAAAAAGAAAACATTCCCACAGCATGTAAACCGGATTAGCTCGTTAGATGATCCGTGTCTTAGACGGCTATATCTCGCCCGGCATGACTGGAACAAGGCGACAGAGACCGACGACAAGCTGCAAGGCATATTTGAGACTGGCAACATATTAGAGCCTGTTATAGAGCGGATTGTTTCAGAAGTTGGATATGCGACTGAACCAAGATTTCGTATCGTTGGCACACAAACAACCACCAACGACAAACTATTAAAAGACTACCAAATTTCAGGGACAATCGATGGGTTCCTGCAAACAGAGACGGCAGGCAAATGGGAGACGATGGGCGTTATAGACATTAAGACAATGAGTCCAAATATCTATCCTCAGATCACTGGCTATGACAGTCTGTCAAGGTACTCATGGACACGACGCTACCGCGGGCAATTGATGCTTTATGCTCTGGCCCATAACCTGGAACAATGCTTTATTTTGTGCGTCAACAAAACGAATCTATATGACATGAAGATGATCGATTTCCCGATCGACATGGAGTATTGCGAGGAATTATTGAAAAAAGCCCAAACAATTAACCAAGCTATCGCAAACGAAATTCCACCGGAGGGGATTAACGATCCCAAAGAATGCCCACAATGCAAATTCTTTTCTCATTGCTGCCCGAAATACTCGACTGGTGGGAATTTGAAAATCAGCGACGATGGGGAATTAGAAGCTGTATTAGATCAGATAGCGGACCTGGAGCCGACGGCTAAAGAATATAAAAAGCTAACTGCGGTAAGAGATTCACTGTTGGTGCGGGGTCAAGACACAGCTTGTGGTAGATGGATTGTTACTTGGAAACAGATCGAAAAGCATTTCAAAGCCCAACCGGCAAAAGATGCTAGTGAGCGATTGGAATGGCGAAAAACGATAATGTGCTCTTGATGACGGAGTTACACGACAGTCTGGGAGAATAAAAAATGAATAATTGGGATGGGACTAAAAATCTCGAATTACTCGACTGCCCCTTTTGTGGATCACAACCGAACCTAAAATACCAAGGAAACGACCACACAAAAAAACGGACAGTTAGAATTAAATGTCCTAAATGTAGAGTTGAAAGGGCAGTTTCATCCCTGAAACATCTGGGATGTGGGTTTTCTTGGCTGGAAAATGTAGTTGCTGAACACTGGAACAAGAGAGTGTAAAAGGAATTTGATAAAATGAAACTGGAAATTGCAAAACTCGTCGGGCCGCTCTGTCTTACACATGAAGATGGACAGAAAGTTTTTGACGAAATATCCGGCCCGTTAAAAAAAGGCGAACATGTTCAACTAGATTTTAGCGGGACCAAGGCATTCGCCTCACCGTTTTTTAATTTTGCCGTTGGGCAGCTTATGAGGGACTTTACTCCCGAAAAACTTAACGAGTTAGTAACCGTAAGCGAACTGGAGACGGAAGGTATGGTTGTCTGGAATTGGGTGGTTGAGACTGCTCGGAAATACTATACCGACCCTGAGATGGAAGATTAGGAGTTTAAGGACAGCAACTATATGAGTAAAAAAAAGAACGATTCACGATACATGGACACTATCTGGGGACAGATAGAGAAGGATGTAACGCTACGTATAAGATTTTTAAGAAATGCCGTGCACGGGCTTAAAGATCATCCGGCCAACGATAAAATCATCGAAGACCTGGTTGTACCAAATCTGCGACTGCTGACACAGTTCTGCGAGAACGTTAAATTCGAGGACGAAGATTGAAAGGGATGTATCATGATAATTGACAAAACGTATGAAGGGCTAATTGATATTAGACATAGGTATAAGATTAGGGGCTCGATCGAAACAGACGAATCACTACATATCAATCTCGACAAACCGTTGTATGTCTGTAGAGACATCAAATCCGGCGGAGAGCTTATATCAACCGAAAGTATTCAGTCTGGTGGGTGTATTGAATCCGGCTGGGACATTAAAACGAAAGGTGGCATTATATCCTACGGAGACATTAAATCCGGCGGAAACATTGTAATAGGCGAAGGTATTTTATCTGGCGGGCATATTATAGCAGACTTAGACATTAAATCCGGCGGAAACATTCAATCAGACAAAAGCATCATCTGTGGTTGTACTATTATTTGTAAGGCCGCATTGTATGCTAAATTGAGAATCTTCGCTGGGGTTTACTGTGGCCAGAAAAAAGTTGATGACAAAGATAAGGAAATCATTTGCAGCCAACTCATTATCGGGGAAGTTGCTTACGGGCACCTTATCGAAACGGACGAAAACAATTAAAGGGACGTATTATGAAGATTGACAAAACGTACAAAAAACTAGTTGACACTGGGCAGGCGTATGAAATCAAGGGTTCGATCAAAACGAACAAATCGCTACATATTGAACTTGATAAACCGTTGTATGTCCGCGGGGACATTAAATCCTACGGAGACATTAAATCTGACGGATACATTGCGTCTGACGGAGACATTGCATCTGATAAAGACATTATATGTCATGGAAACATTAGGGCAAACAAAACCATTAAATCTGGCGGAGACTTTAACACTGGCGGAGACATTGAAGCAGGTGGAAATATTGAATCTGGCGAAGGTATTAGACCTGGCGGAGACATTAAATCAGGCGGAAGTATTATATCCGGCGGAGACATTATATCGCAAACGCACGGGGACATCGAAGCAGCCGGAAACATTGAATGCGGCGGGGAAATTGAATCAGGCGACATCAAAGCAGGGGGAAGTATTGAATCTGTCGGAAGCATTGTTTCCTACGACAACATTGAAGCAACCAAGGACATTCAATCCAGTGACGGTTGCATTGACTGTGAATACAACATTAAAGCAGGTGGAAATATTAAAGTTGACGAACATATTACTGCACGTGATGGAAGCATTATATCCGGCGGAGACATTGAAGCAGAAGTGGACGTTGAAGCAGCCGGTAGTATTGAATCCGGCGGGTGCATTAAAGCAAAAGAAGATATCAAAGCGTCCAGCGTCAAAGCCAAAAAAAAAATTGAAGCTGGTGAATTTATTGAAATAGGTGGAGGTATCAAGACAGACTGTGACATTAAAGTCGGCAAAGACCTTAAAGCAGGTGGATGTATTGAAGCAGGCGGATGTATTGAAGTAGAAGGAAGCACTAAAACCGACAAAAACATTGAATCTGGAGGGAGAATTAAATCCCACGAGGAGATTGAAGTAAACGGGAACATTAAATCCGGCGGGGACATTGAATCTGACTGGAATATTGAAGCGGGCGGAAACATTGAGTCGGGCGAAGATATTCACTCAGGCAAAAGTATTATCTGTGGTTGTAAGATTATTTGTAAATACCAGTTGAATGCTAAAACAAAGATTTTTGCTGGGGGATGCCGTCGCAAAAGTGTTAGTAAAGACGAAAAGAATATCATTTGCGGTGAACACGTTTTTGGGGAAATTATTTGTGGAGAACTCACTGAAACAGGTGAGACATGGAGGGACTAGCCTAATCGAAAGGAGCGTATCATGATAATTGACAAAACATTTGAAGGACTAGTTAATGTTAAATATGAATATAGGATTGAGGATTCGGTCGAAGAATATGGGCCAATACATATCAAACTTAGCAAGCCACTGTATGTCGACGGTAACCTTATATCCGACGGGGACATTATATCTAACCAAGGAATTAAAGCTAACGGAACCATTAAATCTGACGGAGACATTGACGTAGATGGAAGCATTGAAGCAAGCGAAGATATTGTAGCACTCTGTGACATTGACACAAGCGGAAGTATCAAAGCAGGAGGAAACATTAAAGCACGCGGAAGCATTGCAATAGGCGGAAGCATTGAAGCAGTCATAAGTATTAAATCCGGCGGAAGCATCAAGTCTGGCTGGGCAATTAAAACAGGCAAAGACATTAAAGCAGGTGGAGACGTTGAAACAGATGAAAGTATTAAATCAGGCGGGAGTATTAAATCTGGCTGGGCAATCCAATCAGGCGAAAGCATTAAAGCAGGTGGAGACATTGAAGCAGCCGCATGTATTAAATCTGGCGAAAATATTGAATCTAGCGGGAATGTTGAAGCAGACAATATCATTGAGTCTAACGGGAACATTACGATAGGCGGAAGCCTTACAGGAGCATTGATTAAATCAGGCGGATATATTAAAGCAGGCGGAAGCATTGAGTCAGGCAGAATCATTAAAGCAGACAGAAGCATCGTCTGTGGTTCACAAATTATTTGTAAATCCACGTTAGACGTTGGATTGAGGATTTTCGCAGGGATTTGCGATTGGAGAGATATTAGCGATGAAGATGAGAAAATCATTTGCAGTCGTCTCATTAACGGCAATGTTGCTTGCGGACACCTCATCGAAACGGACAAAAACTTATCAAAAGAAAGCAAGACATGAAGTTTTGTCCCAATTGCGAAGGTTACCATGCTGTACAAATCAGCAACACGCAAGAAACCTATACTGTGCATGGCCGTGAAATCACCGTACCAGTTACGGTGGAGCTATGTATTAACTGTGGGCAAGAGATAGGTTCTGACGCCCATGACCAGGAGATACTAGATGCTGTCAATGCTAAGTATCGCCGCGAGGTAGATAACCAGTGATATTCCGTGGCAAAACAATCGACGGCCAGCCAGCAGCAAGATGGGATAAAATACAGGACGCCTGCGTCAAGTATGGACACTTTGTTATTGAGGTCCGCAAACTCGATGAGAACCGGGAAATTTCATTGCAACAGAAGGCATGGCTCCACTGTAACAAAGGCCCCATAGCTCTATTGGCTAAGCACAAGGGATGCAGCAAGTTGGATGCTGAAAACACACTTAAAAAGGAATGTGCAGGACATTTATTTATCAAAGAGATCAGCGGTGAACTTCACATCTTGAGCAAATCAACATTGACGGTCAAACAGACAACCGAATGGATGGAGAATATATTTGATTACATGGAGTCTATTGAGTGTCCAGTGTTGCCACCTGATCCAAATTGGAAAATTAACCAAAAAAAATCAGGAGACAAAACATGAAGTGTTACGATTACAAAAATGGCGGGACAGTCCCCCAAATAACATCGCCAGATTGGAAGGAACAACATGCCCGCAATATATGCGAGGAACATAATCCTGCTTGTGCCAAATATAAGTTTTTTACGGTTTTCAAGGACCCGGTATCAAAGTGTCGCTTTGATCTAGTCACTAAATCCGGCAATCTAATAGGTATAATTGAGTATGATAGTCATTGGCGACAGTATGTATTAAGCCCACAACCACACACGGTATGGTCTGCTGGTTGCCTTGCGGACGTAAATACTTTTTTTGAAAAACTACGCAATGAAGAAAAATATAAAACTGAAAGGAAAAAACAATGTCAAACTACAACAAAGTGATACTATTAGGCCGCCTAACACGTACCCCCAGCTTAAAGCATCTGCCAAGCCAAATGCCGGTTGTTAATTTTGGCATGGCAGTCAACAAAAGATACACAAAAAAAGATGGCACAGAAGTAGACGACACATGTTTCATCGACGTGAAAGCATTCGGTAAGCAAGCCGAAACAATTGACAAGTATGTGGGCAAGGGCGATCTATTGCTAATTGAAGGTGAACTACGCCTTGAAAAATGGGAAGACAAAGAAGGCCGCGAGCGAAATAAGCATACAATTCGTATCAACGGCTTCCAGCTTATGCCAAAGAAACAAGAGCAAGATTCTGGTGCTAGTTCATCAGATGATGGGCCGCCGCGAGATGAAATCCCTTTTTGAGAGCACAACAGCAAGTGTTAATGTTAAAGTGTTTCTTGGAAGGACAATAAAATGAAAACGTACGAAGCCACCACCACCAAACCTGACAGGCCAGCCATTACCGCTATGAATAGTTCTGATAGCCCAGCCATAACCACTATACATAGTTCTGACACGACTGCCAAAGGGCTTGGTTCGTTCTCTTACAATCAACAGATTGACATAGGTGATTGGACCTACTTCAAAGGCATGTGGCGGATTCACGGCTCCTACCGAGCAAAAGTGGGCGACAAAGTAAACGGTGTAGTAATCAAGCCAGGCTACCGATATCGGTTTGTAAACGGTGAACTTACTGAAAGGACAAAACGATGACAACCAGTACGGGCGGAAGAAAAAAGTGGCCAAGAGAGACTAAATCGCCCATCATGATTCGCGAGGCATACATGATACAAATTAGAAGCGAAAGGTTTCCACCAGAAAACAAAACCATTACCGCACGTACTAATTATCTTATAGGGTTGGGCTTGCAGTGTTTGCGGGAAATGAACCACAATGACGAAGAACAAACATGAAGGGACAATGACAATGAAAAGGTACGCAAGCGTGCAAGGACGAAGTACAATTAGTGATAATAGCTCCGTCTTTACTGCTGATTACAATTCCCATTCTAGTACCATTGGCTGTTATTCAGCCGCTAGTACCGCCGGGCACAAGTCCAACGCCTACGCAGCCGGAGACTATTCCCCCGCTGACACCGCTGGAAATGATTCCAACGCCCATACTGATGGGCTCAAGTCTAACGCTAGGACAATCAGGAATCATTCCCACGCTATCGCCACTGGTCGCAACTCTAACACTAGCACTTTTGGCGATAACTCGATCTCTTGCTCGCTAGGAATAAAATCTAGGGCCAGAGCCGAGAAGGGCTGGATAGTTCTGGTAGACTGGCGATATCTAAACAACAATTGGAGTATTGAAAAAGTCCACTGCGCGAAAGTGGGTGACGAAATAAATGGAATAAAAATCAAGCCTGACTGTCAGTATTGGTTTGTCTGCGGAAATCTCAAGGAAAAGAAGATATGACAGATTTCATAGACATACTAAATATGCTGCGAAAATTACCGATTGACATGTTAATTATGATTAAAAAGGTCGTGGACGGTCTGATTGCTGAATTTGACGGTCTTAACCATCGCGGTCACTCATCCCTTCATGGCTGCGATAGCAACGGTGCGTTAGCTGGCAGAGTCCCTGCCAGCGACGTGCCGTTGTGTGCGTCCAAAGAAAGTCGTTATTACCAGAAACGCACCAAGCGGGCACTGGCGAAATGCCACAAGGCTATAACCCAAGCCAACAAGGCTATGAACAAAAAAACACAGAGAAAGGACTACTGAAATGGAGCTACTACAAGAGGACCTACAATATGTACTGCGAAGATTGCCGAAAATAGTGGAGGACATGTTGGTCGAATCTCGTGGTTCTTTAATAATGACGGGCGATTTTATCCGATCGTGTATTGTCAAGGAGACACCAAGCGATATTGATATATTCTCGAAAACCAGAGATATTGCTAAAAAGGCAGCAGAAAAATTAGAGACGAAAATCGACAAATGCCTTCTTACAGAAACGGATTATACATATATACTCTTTGGTGCGTCGCAATTTCCTATTCAATTTATATACCAACAGAAATACAAAAAACCGGAGGATATCTTGCCGTTTTTTGATTTTACCATTGTCAAGGCAATGGTTTGGTTTAGCAGAAATAACTGGCACAGCCTCTGCGGTGAAAGATTTTATCAGGACCTCGCCGCCAAAAGACTGGCGTATTGTTATCCGGAACAAATCGAAGAGGTTGGAGCCTCTCTTTTAAGAGTGTTAAAATTTCATCACAGAGGATATCGCATTCCGCTTGATTCACTGGCGGGCGTAACAGCTAGGCTGTTTTCTGGTATTGGTCTTGAAAAAACGGGAACAGAAGAAAGAAGGATGGGGCACGCCATATCAAAACTGCTTTGCAAAACTAACCCTCTAACTCTGTCTATGTAGGAAATAAAACCACAAACCCAAGAATAAAAAACATGAGAATACCGCCGCAATCACTGGAAGCTGAGCAATGCACGTTAGGCAGTCTGATACTGAATAACGCCGCCATGGATAGGTTTGTTGATGTAATAAAAGCCGACGACTTCTACCGCCCCGACCACCGGCTCGTATACACTGCAATGATCAATCTACACAGGGTGAATACACCGATCGACCTAGTTACGCTGCGGGATGAATTACAACGAATGGGCAAACTCAAAGAAGTCGGAGGGGTCGACTACCTTGTCCGTCTCGGTGAAAGCGTTCCATCGGCGTCCAACGTCAGCTACTACGCCAAGATTGTCAAGGGAAAGTCACTGCTGCGTAGTTACATCTCAAGCTGTTCAAATCTGGTTCAATTGGCCTACCAGCCAGACGCTACGTCGGAGGTGTTTGCTTCTCACGCGGAGTCAATGTTGCTTACTATTGCACAGCGGCACAACATTGATAAACCACAACTCATTAGCCAGATACTCCCTGATGTTGTAGATAACATCAAACGGCGCACAACTCATGGAGCGGACGGATTACCAACCGGCTTCGTTGACCTCGATGAGATAACCGGCGGCTTGCATTCTGGCGAGATGATCGTTGTCGCTGGTCGCCCTAGCATGGGCAAGTCCGTGCTAGCTTTCAACATTGCCGAGAATGTAGCAAGTCAAAATATATCTGTGGTAGTTTTTTCGCTGGAGATGTCAAAATTGCAGCTAGGCGAACGGTCTATCGCCCGCCATAGCAATCTTGGTATGCACCAGATGCAAAAGGGCTATCTCAATGATGACGGTATTCGCACGCTTGACGAAACGGCTCACGAAATATCACAGATGCCGCTGTTGATTAACGATACGCCGAAGCTCACGCCTACATCCCTGCGAAGCCAAGCAAGGGCACTAAAGCGAACACACGACATAAAGCTCATAGTGGTTGATTATATGCAACTCATGGACCTGCCTGGGGATAAAAAGCGATATGAAAAGGTCGGCGAATGTTCGCGGCAATTAAAACTCTTGGCACGTGAATTAAAGATACCAGTGATGGTCGTCTGCCAGTTGAATCGTGAAGCCGAGACGCGAGAAAACCACCGGCCCAGGCTATCCGATCTACGCGAATCTGGCAATATCGAACAGGATGCCGACACGGTTATGTTGCTCTACAGACCGGATTATTACATCCGTGACGAGACCAAAAAGACCGGTGAGGGAATTATTGTTTTGGCCAAACAGAGGTCTGGGCCGACCGGCGAAGTCCGACTCGACTGGGAAGGCAACTCGATGAGATTCACAAGTAAGGAGTAAAGTAATGGCAGAGCCTATACGCGATCCATGGACACCTTTACGGTGTTCGTATCCCGATAGCAAAAAGGTAAATGCTGTCAGTTTCGAGGCCGAAACTTTGTTCACCAGACTCATTGCCAGGAGCGATGATGGAGCCAATTTTGATGGAGACTCTTCACTAATTTTATGCAAACTTTTCGCAGAACGCAAAAAAAACGGACAAGTTTCTGAGCGAAAAATCAAAAAATGGGTCAAAGAGTTGGTCGAAATTGGACTGATCGTAAAATTTCGCCACGAAAACGAAATATATATCCACATAAAAAAGTGCAAGAAACACCTACGGAAAGACATCAAGCAAGACATCAGATTCCCGCCTTACGCACACGAAAAGGCTGTTTTTGATGATTCCGCACGTAACGGACGCGTAACGGATACGTTACAGGACCCGGAACGGGCGCGTAACGGACGCGGGCCGCTATATTCAACTACAACTACAACTACAACTACATACCCCGAACGCGTAACGGATACGTCACACACTGAACAGCCCAGCCCACAGGGGTCGGCGACCGAAACGGTCACCAACGAGAGTTCTTCAGTGAAGAAAAAAAAATCTGCCATTGCGAAGAAAGCCCTGCTCGCTCAGTTCGATAAATTCTGGGAGTCATACCCCCGCAAGATTGGCAAGGGGGCCGCCCGGAGTAAATGGCTCAAGATTAAGCCATCGCCAGAATTGACTGAGGACATAATCGCCGCGGTGAAAAAACAATGTGGGTCACAGCAATGGCAGAGTGAACATGGGCAGTTTATTCCGAATCCATCGACGTGGCTTAATCAAGAGAGGTGGCTTGACGAATGCGCTTCGCAATCGCCGTCCATGGGTGATGTATTCGACGGCGTAGAGCAGACCAAGCGTGAAGCAAGGGAACGCAACCGTCCATATCTGCGGGCTAAGGTAGAATCAGGCAAGCCAGTGTCAGCCAAAGATTTGAGATTGTTCGCCGGTGAAGATTGGGCGGACCAGGCTTTGGAAGAATTGGATAATCCTAAAAAAAGCGAAAAAAGCGGATTTTCCCTACAAGGTGCCTGGCTTTCACCGTAAGAGACTTTATCTAAAAAGACGCATTGGGAGTCGTTTTTTGAATTATCGTCAAGCTATGGATAGAAAACGGGCGAAATTTGGTGGTTCCAGGAGCAAAGACAGGCATGCCTATCCGTTTTTGCTCAAATAATGGGCCGACCAAAAAACAGGAGTAATAAGAAATGGGAAAAAAAGAAAAAGAAATGGATGTTGAGAGCAAGGCAAAGGAGCTTGATTCTGACATAGCTAGACTGGAACGGCGCGCCCAATATTTACATTCAATCATGGAACGAAAGCACTTAGAATGCAAGACAGCCCGGAAAATGCTTAGCGAAACTATGATACGTTTGGGCTCGTTGGCTTATAAACGTGGCCAATTGTTCCCGCTGTTTGATTCTGACGATGCCACATAATAAAACAAATACTCCCGGTGGTCGTTATCGGAAGCTGGACAATTAAACCGACCGCCGGGAGTCAGAACTTAAAAAACATGAAGTGTGACGGCTGTTTGAAACAATGTGATAAAGAATCAATGACAATGATACTTACACTTTTTACAAGCTACGAAAAGTTTTATTGTGAAGATTGTGCCTTCAAGAAGATCGGTAGACATCAGTGCGATATAGGACTTAACAGCAAACAAAATAAGGCGAAAGGGCAAAAAAATGTTTAGACTTGCGTTTGATCTAGGTACACATTGCGGCGTCGCGTATGATAAGGACCGTGAACTCAAAAGTTTCCGTTTTGACTGTTTGGACTTTACAAACAGCAGGCACGAGGGTGGCGGTATGCGATATCTCAAATTCAATCTATACTTGGAGAATTTCAAACCTTGCCCTGACGTGGTGTATTATGAGTTGGTCGCCAGACACAAAGGCACTGCTGCGGCTCATGTCTACGGTGGTTTTCTTGCGACTTTGCAACTGTGGTGTGAGAAACACAAGATTCCATATTGCGGGATTCACGTCGGCACAATCAAGAAACATGCTACAGGCAAGGGCAACGCTGGCAAACAAGCTATGATCAATGCCGCGAGGGAAACATTTGGATACGACGGCGACGACGATAATGTCGCTGATGCTCTGTGGATTTTGAGTACTGGCATAAGCATGGAGGGATAACCAATTGCCCAATAGGGCAGAAAGTAGGTGTGTTATGAAAAAGCGAAAGAACAATCATTTGGCAGAAGGCGAAGCAACTGGGCACTATCATAAGGTGGGCCCCAATGCCGAGGTGTTCGAGGATGCTTTTGGTGATGACTCGCTAAAAGTCATTACCGAGGAGGCGACGGAAGTCGAGCATCAAGAGCATGGCACAATCCAGTTACCACCAGGCAAGTACAGAAGCGACCAGGTATTGGTATATGATTCAGCTTCAGAAGCAGTTAGGAGAGCTGTGGACTAATGATTACCGAACTTACAAAACAACAAGAAGATCAAATGCCAATATATGCAGACAAATGGGTAAAGAACGGATTATCCACAGATAGACTTAAGCTATCGGAGGTCAGACCGAAGATTAACGGTTTCTATGAATACGTTCTGAAAAAGAAACCTCCACAGATAATTTTACTGATGGACGATCCGTTGCAAGCGTATTTGGCGGTGATGCTTTGTGCTCAGGTTAATTGCCAGGCCGGTAAAAACGATCTGTCCATAGGATATTTCAAGGAACAGGTCATGGATCATGTCTGGGATCAGGTTAAGGCTCAGGTCTGGGAACGGGCCGAGAATCAGGTTGTAGCTCAAGTCGGCGATCAAGTTAAGGCTCAGGCCGAGGATCATATCAGGGATCAGATTAATTTTCAGGCCAAGGTCCTTTCCCAGAGTCAGTTTGAGGCTCGGGTCTGCAATCATGTCTGGGAGAAGGTTGAGGCCCAAGTCAGGGATCATGTCCATGCCCAGGTCGTGGATAAGGTCAGGCCTAAGATTTGGAATCAAGCCAGGGCCCAAGTCGGCGATCAAGTTAAGGCTCAAGCTGAAAATCAAGTCGTGGATAAGGTCTGGGATCAGGTCGGAGATCAAGCTGATAAACAAGTCTGGGCTCAGGTCTGGTTTTATATCGAGGCTCAAGTTAGAGAGCAGGTCGGAGATCAGCTTAGGAATTATGTCAGGGACCAATTCTTGGATCAAGCCATAGTTCAAGTCAAGGAACAGACCAGAGAGCAAGTTGGGCCTCAGGTCGCGGCTACGGCCGTGGATCAAGTCTGGGCTCAAGTCTATAATCAGATCGTAGACCAAGTCTTGACTCAAGTCAGGACTCGGATCGAGACTCAGGCCATGAATCAAGTCAAGGCTCAAGTCAAGGGCCATGTCTGGAATCAAGTCATGGGTCAAGTTGAGGGCCATGTCTGGGATCAAGTTATAGGTCAAATCAAGGAACAAACCAATGGGCAAGTCAAGAATCAATTCAAAGATTTTTTCTTCCCTTACTTTGAAGGTTCCTTTTTTTCTAACTGGTATGCCTTTTTCGACTACATGGAGCAAGTAGTTGGTATAGATTTCTCTGGCATAAAAGGTTATTCCCATTTCAAAAAATGTTGTGATCTGGGTCCGGTTTATCCGCTTGATGATTTCTGTGTTGTTTCGCAAAAGCCGACACACATTAAATTTGTGGATGGCAAACTACATTCCGACGGCTCACCGTCGATTGAATACGCAGGTGGGTATGTGAAAGTGTGGTCATTGAATGGCGTTCGTGTTCCCCAATGGCTCGCGGAAACACCTGGCGATCAAATTGATGTCTCTATGATTAAAGAGATAGCTAACGATGAAGTGCGCCGAGAGTTTATCCGCAAAGTCGGCTACGAACGGTTATATTACAAACTGGGCGGGAAAACGTTGGATAAACAAAATATCTTAATAAGTAATGGTGATGATGTTTTTCGGCACAAATACGAAGTAATACAGCTTGATGTTGGTGGTGAAACCGCATGGACCATGTTAAAGATGATTAACCCGTCACTGTCAACGCCGGAAAATGAAATCATTCATATCGAGGGTGTGCTTGACGATTGTGATACTGTGGAAAAGGCATTGCATTTCCGTAAACCAGATTGGTTTAAGGAATATCCAATTAGCAGCAATGGGGCCAACTGGTATCAACAGGGAGATGTTGTAATCGCTCCGGCGGAGAAGGTATCCGTAAAACCATTGCCTGTCGTTTTAACTTAGCTGGAAAACCAGCGGAAAGAAGGTGTGTTATGGATGTGTTTAACAAATTACTCAAAGCTGTGGACCACAACAGGTACAAAACGCTCGGCATTGTGTTGGCGGCTGTTGTGGCGGTATGGCTGGTAGGTTGCCAGCCAACAGTTGTCAGTCCGGTATCTGGCAACAAGGTGGATGATGCGACGTTACAGATGGAGGTAGCTAATCAGCAGGCAGTCCTTGCCAGACAGCAAGCTGAACTTGATGCCGCAATAGTCGCACACAACGCCCAGGTCGAGGCGTTCGCGAGCCAGTCGGCCCTTGCTTTCGATGAGTTAGCCAGGCAATACGAAGTACGCGAGAACGTCATCAACACGTTGGGCGAATTTGCCATTGGCATTGTCACCGGCAACATCAATCCTGTCAACGCTGTTGGTGCGGTGTCTTTATTGGCATTAACGCTATTCGGCGGTAGTTCCTATTTGGACGGCAGGCGTAAGGATAAGGTTATTGCAGGCAAAACAAGGCCAAGCCCTGCCGCGGAGCCGGGGTTATAGACATTAAGACAATGAGTCCCAATCACAAGCCCCCGTCCGCAATCGTAAGCGGGCGGGGGAACGGAAGCATTAAAAATGAAGACAATAGAAACACGCGATGAAATCACCAAAGCATTTGCCGAAAGAATGAGCGAAAGCATTGCCGCAGCGAAAAAATATGCTGACTCACCGGCGGCAATTGATGCAATTTGTGAGGCATCAAAGCAAAAAGGTTTTGTCAGCGAAAGCGAGTGGTGGGAAACGGAGGTATCAAGAATGAAAGCAATAAAAAAAATAGAAACGATAGAAACACGCGATTTTTATGGCTCACTAGATGCCGCAATTGATGCGGCTCGTGAGGAGTCAAAGCAAAGAGGTTTTGTCTCTGTAAAAACAGAAGCTGTTGGCCGAAACCAACCATGCCCTTGCGGCAGCGGAAAGAAGTTTAAGAAATGTTGCATAAACAAAAGAAAGGAAATCTAAAATGTCTTTTACAGGAAAATCAACATACTCGGCAGACACAAGTCTACCGGGAACAGCAGAAGATGTGGCAGACATAGTAAACATTGTATCGCCCTATGAGACGCCATTATTGGATATACTAGAAGACCCACTACGCCCAGCAACGAACACATACCATGAATGGCTGGAGGACCACCTGTTGCCCAACAAAGATGCTATCAATGATAGTACTTTCACTGATCCGGCGAAAGATACTGAGTTCGTTGTGGATAACGGCAGCAGATTCCAAGTGGGTGATCAAATCCAAGTTGAGAGCAGCAAAGAACTAATGATGGTGACTAACATCAACAGTGACACGCTAACCGTGGTGCGGGGGTATGGAGGCACAACGGCAGAGGACCTCAAGGACAACCTGGTCATCAACATTCTGGGGAATGCCGCTCTTGAAGGCAGTGGCAAACCAACAGTGAGATTCACCAACCGAACCAGAAAAGGAAACTATACACAGATATTCACCGCAGCGATAAAAGTCTCAGGAAGTGCCATGATGGCACGACAAATGGCGGTATCAGATGAACTGGACTACCAGAAACAGGAACGACTCAGAGAACTGTTGAGAGACCTGGAAAATACCATCATAAATGGTGGATCACCAACCAGTAATCCACAAGGGTCGGATACGGTACGAAGAACTTTGAGAGGTATTTTCCAAAGCATTACAACAAATCAGTTTCAGACAGGAGATGCTGGATTTCCGAGCGGGACAACGCTTGACGAAGCAAAAATCAATTACGCGCTGAGACATATATGGGAAAATAGCAGCGGCAATACCAACCTCATCGTTGTTAATGAATACCAAAAACGACAAATCAATGACTTTATGAGCAGCAACCGAAAATTCGGGGCCGAAGACCAAAAATACAGAGATTTGATGATCCTCTATGAAAGTGACTTCGGACTTTGCAAGGTTATCGTGTCGCGATGGATGCCGCAAGATGCAGTACTATTGCTTGATAGCACAAGATTGTCGGTGACGCCGTTAAGAGGACGAAGTTTCCACTTCAAACCTCTGACGTCCAACGGAGATTACGAATGTGGGGAACTGATCGGAGAATATACTCTGGAAATACGAAACGAAGAAGCGCATGGGTATATCAGAGGTTTGGCTACCGGCTAAAATGTCCAAAAACTACTATGACGCGGAGAGAAAAAATGATAAAGCCAGTCAGACTACAACGCAGTCGCCGTAAAGGCGCTAGGCTAGAATCACCTAATGGGCTGCCAGTTGTTTATGTCGGCAGGCCGAGCCGTTGGGCTAATCCATACGCTCAAGTTGATTTATACAAAAAATATCTGGCGGGAGACCTTATGGATTATCCGAAACCGCCATCAACAGAGGAAATCATAAAAGAATTAAAAGGAAAAAACTTAGCTTGTTGGTGTCCGCTAGATCGGCCATGCCATGCAGATGTTCTGCTGGAGATTGCCAACGGGAAAACTGATGGAAAAGAAAGTTATCAAATCTGGCTAATCAGCAGGTTTAGGAAGGGCAAAAGATAAACTACTCGCAAGGAGATAACACAATGAGTGTAACCGAAAAAATTCAGATTTACGATGGTGGCAAAACAAACTTTCCCAACAGGGAACGTCCAGTCGTGGTAGACTTGGAAGGATTGCAAGGTCGCTGTAATACGGGACTTTCAATCAATCATAAAAAACGTAAGAAACGTGCCCTGGGCGTGGCATCCGTCATAATCGAAAACGATTCGTTGATGCTTGAAGTTGATTTTAGCATTACCAAGGGATTTACTAAGGATGTTATTAAACAAACCGTGTCTACGGCTAGATGGCAAGTTTCTATTGATACGGAATCTATCAACATCGAACTTGTCAGAAAGGGAACTCGTGAAATAAATGGCATCAAACACAAAGCACCATTCTATCACATTAAACAATCGACATCGCAGGAAATTTCCATCGTGGACATCAATACCACCAACACCGAGCAGACGCCAGTCAGGACAATATTCAGCCTGACTAGCGGCTCATAAAACAAAAAAAGGAATCTCACCATGATAAAACTAACCACAAAGCTATTGGCCTATCTGAATCCAGACCCGGCTCATATTAGAGACATCACAAAGTATATGTTTGGCACTAATACCGAACGCGATACGGATCTGACCATAGAAATTATCAAAAATGCAAGCAAAGATGGCTGGAAAATCCACGCATTCAAGGATTGGTATTCCTTGCCAGACAAAAGGAAAGGGAAAAGAATGAAGAATCACAAGAAAACAGAAGTAATCGATAAGGCTGCCATCATCGCGAAGGCTAGAATTGACGAGCGTGATCGTATTAAGGGAATCAATGATGCTTGTGCGGGCGAGCATAACGCAATTCAAGTTGAGGCTATTGAGGATGGCTGGAGTATTAGACAAACTATCGTCGCTATTCGTGAGGCAAATAAGAATCAATGAAAACACCACGACAATACGACAAAACAATGGGCCAATTTTTAACTTTAGGCCAGCAACTATTAACATTATTGAGCAAAAAACCAACGCCTATTGAAGAAATAAAAACCATGATGGACAATATAACCCAAGAAAACCTTATGCAAGTTGTATCACGTATCAATGGCAAGACAAAAGGAACCATAAAAATACACAAACAAAATAATAAAATAGTCGCTTTTAGCCTAACTGATCAAGGCTATAATATGGCTATTAACGCTTGGTTTGGACAAACATATTGAATGATCTAGGTGATATATATAGAGATATGCACGATAAATTGTTGATGATTGCAACAAAAATACTAAGGGGAGACAGTGGGTCAGCCGAAGATGCTATCCAAGATGCTTTTGTTAGCGTAATGTCCATGGATCGCAGTCATATACGCAACATTCAATCGTACTTAACAAAAACAGTAATAAATTTTGCCAGAAGGCATCATAGCAAACAAAAAAAACGACAAAAAATAGAGCAATTATGAGTTTACCATATAGCCGAGAAGATATAGATCAATGGGGATTGGATACGAAAGTATGCAACGTAAGGAGGCAATGGCTGCGGACACCCAGCGGCCAGTTGTTTGAACAACAGGAAATACATGGCTATTGGCCGGAAAGAGTCGTAGGTATAGCTGACATAATCAAAGAAAAACAAAAAAAATAAAATACTTAGATGCCCAGAAGGAAATATGGTAAATCGCAAAAGAAAAATAGAGAGCTCCTTTGAGACTAAAACAAAAATATCTGCTATAGATTTATTCTGTGGTGTGGGTGGCTTAACTAAGGGTTTAGAAAAAGCAGGAATTGATGTAAGGCTTGGAGTTGACATTGATCCTGCGTGTGAATATCCGTATACAGCAAACAATAATTCTGAATTTCTTTTGAAATCCGTTCATGATGTGGAATTGGAAGAAATTGAATCTAAATATGTTCCAAGAACAATACGTTTATTGGCTGGATGTGCTCCTTGCCAAACGTTTTCGTCCTACAATCAAAAAATTGCTAAGGCCAATTTTGAAGATCACCGCTGGTGGTTGTTGATAGGGTTTTTCCGGCTCATAAAAGAACTATCCCCCGAACTTGTCGCGATGGAAAATGTCCCAGGCTTGGTAAAATATGATATATTTGATGGATTCATTTCGGATCTGAAGCAAGAAGGCTACGAAGTGAATTATCAGATTGTCAGATGTTCTAATTATGGCATTCCTCAACATAGGCGAAGGCTTGTACTGTTAGCATCCAAATTAGGACCAATACAAATGCTTTCTCGTCAGAAAAAAACAAAGCTCAAAACCGTTCGTGACGCTATTGGTAAATTACCACCGATAGTAGCCGGTGGTGTTTACGAAAAGGATCCGATACATCAGTCAAGTATGTTGTCACCAATAAATTTGAAACGCATCAAGGCTTCCAAACCTGGAGGTACATGGCGAGATTGGAATTTCAAATTAGTTGCACAATGCCATAAGAAAAAAACAGGCAAGACTTATTCTGGTGTATATGGTCGTATGCAATGGGATGAAGTAGCACCTACAATCACGACTCAGTTTTATGGTTTTGGCAACGGTCGTTTCGGACATCCAAAGCAAAATAGAGCGATATCACTCAGGGAAGGAGCAATTCTGCAGGGCTTTCCAAAGGCTTACAAATTTGTGCGAACAGGATATCCTATTCAACGCAAAACTATCGGTCGATTGATTGGCAATGCAGTACCCGTAAAACTCGGCGAAGTTATAGGGAAAAGTTTCATTAAACATATTGAGGAGTATGGCAAGAAGTTTAGCAAGAAAGACAACCAGCACTGCCGTGGTCGTAGGTATATCTGACATAATCAGGGAGAAACAAAAGAAATAAAGTATTTATATACCCAGAGGACATATAAAGATAGGATTTGTTAAAAAAAAGACCCGCTCAAAGGCGAGTCCATCTCCTTCGGCTCTTACATGGGAAACCAATGGCCACCGAGTACATTGAAGTATACGAATTATAGCTTGCCGATGCAACAAAAATTTGCAATTCACATAACACCTTATTTCGCAGTAAGTTACATGCCATGATTAGAAAGGAAAATTCGATGCGTATAACAAAGACTCATTTTAACAGATTCAAGCGTGAGTTTGATCGGTATATTGACAAGTTGGGTTTGAATGGATACCGCATTACTTATCGCCATGAACCAATTAACGGAGCCTACGCATCAATACATGTAAGTGAGCCAGCAAAACTTGCGGTTGTCACCCTTTGTACTGAAATAGACAAAAGCGATGTAGGCGAGTACTGTACACCAGAGTCACACGCAAGGCACGAGGCAATGCACTTATTCTTAAGTAAAATATCGTGGTTAGCAGAAAGTCGCTACACAACAGAAAATGAGATAAACGAAGAAAATGAACGATTAGTTAGGGTGTTAGAAAAACAAATGAAATGTGAGGGCTAACATGAATTATGACCCACAACAAATCGTAAATTTCTTTATAAGAAAGGGAATTGAAGAAAAGGTGCCTATAACACCCATACAAGGCAATAAATTGACTTATATTGCCCATGGTTGGCATTTAGCGTTGTTGAGTAAGCCTTTGTTTGAAGAGCGCGCCGAAGCATGGAAATATGGTCCTGCAATAGAATCTATATACCAGAGTCTTAAAAAACATCGCAACAACCCAATCACTGCACCAATAGAATATTGTGTGCCACCAGATGACTGCGATGGAATAAAATTTCTGGAGGCCATTTGGGATGGATACAAAAACTATTTTGGACTACAACTGTCCGCATTGACACATCAAAAAGGGACACCATGGTGGGTTACCATTGAACCATACATGTTAATAGGTGTTTTGCCAAAGGGGCTTACAATAGACAATGAACTAATCGAAAAATACTACAAGACATCATTGAAAAACTGATTGCATGTTATGAACTATATGAGGACAGCTAGCGGCTACGTCTTGCTCGACTGCGTCTATTTCTTCTTGAAGAACCACCAACTTTCCGTGGCTTACGATCTTCATCATTAGCTGTACGGTTTTCTATGGCTTGGCGAATATTGGACGACTTGGTTCCCAATTGAGTCTTTAGACGTTCATTGATTGCATCATATTTAACTGAATCTTCTTTCTTTTTAGCCATATATAATTCGTCATATAACTCTGAACGTACAGTTATTTGAGCTTTTTCCTTCTCCTTTTTGATATTTATACCCTTTTTCCTAGCCCAATCATCATGTTTTTTAATCTCTGATTCTGGTTTACTTTCTCTGTATAGGTTAGCCAGCTTACGTCGATAATACTCAGCTACAGTATCTTCTTTTTCTGACACCGCTTGTATCCCAAGCAACGGCCGTCCTTGCCTGGCTTTTTGTAATATACCATAAATATTCCTTCCCAATCCCGTTGTTGTCGCAACTCCTTTAATAGCCGATGCTTCTTTCTTTTGTTGTTTTTTTTCGGTAGTTGCCTCTGGCCCTGCGTAAGTTGCTGCTGCCTTATGTGCTGCCGCTACTAAGTTAGCAGCAGTGCCAACAGGTGCAGGGGTAATTGTCCGCAAAACTTGCCCTGGATCACTGGTAGACAAAAGACGTATTGGAACCTCTATGACACCCAAAGCATTGCCAATACGCCTCAACCACTTATCAAGCCTGTCTACATCTTTTTTGCCTGGCATCTTACCACTAAACACTTCGCGGACTTTTTCTATGGACCATCCGGCGAATATAGCCGCAATCGCAAACCTCAATAATGGTTTTAGTCTGACATGTCCCAATTCTTCGAGTGCGTAACCAATAGTATTTTGCGTATGCTTATACGCCATTGAATAAAATTGTGTCCAGAATCGTCCGCCTTCAGTAGACCATGAAAGCGGAATATCTTTAGCGTCAGCACTGAACTGTGTGACGTTCACAGCGCCTCGCATCATGCGGTATCTCTCAGCGGTACTCACAGAACCACGCTTGATCATGTCGATACATTGCTCTTTGGTAAACCCAACATCCCTATTTGTCAGTTCTCGTATCAACCAATTATCTTTATGAATCTTTCCGGTTTTTTTGTACTTTTTGTTTGCTCGTTTAACTGCCCTGCTCCAAACACCGGCCCCAGTAAAAGCAGATGTGGTCCGTAACATGATTTCTGCTATACCCATTGGTAGTCTTGCAACCGATACGATTTCTGGAGCAACACCTTCAGCAAAGAAATGATTTGTTCCGCTATGCTCTAAGGCCCCCGCTTTCCGAGCTTCCTTAATCGATTTCGGTTGAAATATAACCCGTAAATACTGAGCGTGTGGCATTAACGATCCAAAGTGCGTCATAGATGCCGCTTGTCCCCATATAGTGTTACGGAGTGGAGCGGTGAGATTAAACAAGTGAATAGCACCAGTAGCTATCCGCCCCCCACGCATCATCTTAACTGAAACTTTAGACGGCTGGGTTTTCAACCCCCCAATATCACTTTCGTAACCTACAAGGTGGCTAGCTGCATCTAGGAATGATTGTTGTTCCCTGTCAATGTCCTTACCTTTTTTGCGAGCTATCTTGCCAGTTTCCACATACCCGGCTTTAATAGTTTTTTTAAGCCTGTCACTTTTTGGCCCCCATACCTCCGCTTCAGCTATTCGTCGTCCTGATGAATAAATATGTTGTTCCCACACCTTATAAGGATTCTTATCCAAAAACATATCAGGATACTCAAAAGCTCGATGGTACTGCCATTTAGCTATTTTACTCTCAAATCTAGGGCCTGTTTTTTTGCCTTGAGATAAGCGTAAATATAATTCCTCCAGTTCTTGACCAGATGGGCTATATTTGCGTGAATCTCTTAAAAACCTTTTAGCTTGTTTAATATAGGTTGCCTTTGATCTATTTTTAGTCTTTTCCCTTATCTGTTTTTCTACATACTCGATTCCCCTTTTATCCATATCAAGAGCTATCCATTCCGCTAAATCTTCATACTCCTTACCGCTTTCTTTCTGGATTGATTCTCTTGCTTGTTTGCTCAACCGTAAGGGGTACTGCTTCTGCAATAGCTTAAATGGCGTTTCGCCTTTAGGGCCATAAGAGCTTAGTCCGACATCTTCTTTCAAAACACCCATTTTATCGGACAATTTCAAAGTCAAATCAATAGCTGTTTTTACTTTTTTATTTGTTGCGGTAGCATTGCCACGTACAGCCCTGCGGTAGTTATCCTGTTCTGCCTTTGTCATTTTCCCCATAGCGTTACGCATTTCGTCCATCCAAAGACCGACTAATTCACTCTCTCTATGTGTGATAGTAAAGAAGCTGTCACCGAGAGCCTTGCCTGATATAGGCGCCCATTTAGCTAATTGATCAACGCTTTGTTGAGTAAATCTACCGCCAAGCGATGCAATCCCCTTAGCTGTTTTGTGTGGCAAAGACATAAACTCTTTAGCATCATTCCAATCTGGAATTGCAGCAAAACCAGCTTCTGATTTGTTATATATATCACCATACTCTTTTTCACCAAAAGGTCCAATTATTACACTTGTGTCCCCTTTTTCCCCAACAAGTTTTAATACACCAAAATTATTCTCGCCTTCTTTTATATGTATTTTTAGTTTTTTGCTACCAACCTTAATATGGGCCGTTATCAACCTCATTAAATTATGGGGATTCATAGATGCAACGTAACTAGCTCCGTCTTGAACATTGACTTTGGACGTTGTTGATGGTTCAAGGCAGGTAAAACCTAATGTTTTATCTGGATTCAAGTAAGCATGAACACCTTCTTTTTCGGGGTCTTTTGCTTTGCCAGCAAACAGACTAGCCTTTTTAATGTTTCTAAATAATTGCTGCAAATCAGTTTCAGTGGTTATTAAATTATCTTCAGGTATGACTTTTTCATGCGTAGGAAATGATAAGTTTTCATTAGTAATTGGCTTTCCATCTTTGCCTAAAAACATACCTTTATTATCTTTATAGACTTGGGCAACATCCTTAAATGCTCCTTCGCGTTTTATAGTAAACAATATGCGGCCATCAGTAGCCACAATCTCATCTTCAGTAGCTTTTACCCCGCTTAACGATTGTCCTTTCTCGGTTACTTTACTAGCAGCGGCAATGTGAACAAGTTTTACATAATCTTTGCCAGCTTTCAATTGCGGAGAACTAATCTTAGTTTTTTTACGTGCAACAGGTAAAGTAATCTTTTTTCTAGGTTTAGCTGAGGTTGCTATAACTGCGCCAACAGACTTATTTATCCATTTTGGATCACGGTCAATAACATCTCGGCTATTTGGTATCCAAAGAGTTGTGTCATTGTCAAATTCGACCTTTACAGAATGCGACCGGAGTAGGGCTGTAAGTTTTTTGATTTTGTCTTTTTCATCTCCTGTTTCTACCCATGCCCTTCTTACATCCCGTTTAGCTAATTCATTAAGCAAATTCTGATGTTCTGTAGTAGTTTTTTCAGGTAACGTCTTGATTATATTTTGTAATTGCTTGCGAACAAACAATTTTTTCGCAATTTGGGTAGTGCCTTCAATAGTAACCCTGTGCGTTTTAATTGGCACTATCTCTTTTGCGTCTGGCGTAACAACCTCTGGCTTGATAGTTTCGCCAGTTTTTTCAGCCAACTGTTGTTTTTCTTTTGCGGGGGAAATATCTTTCTGTTTCAGATTTGCTTCTTTAGCTATTTGGGTTTTTTCTGCCTTAGCAAGTTCTTTCGTCCCCGCCTTTTCCCCGACCGGTTCCATTGGTTCCTGCGGTCCTGGCTGCCGTGTCGGGGCCACTTGGGAGGCGGGTTCCTGCACAGTAGTCTGTTCTGGTTCAATTTTTTGCTTAAAAGATGGTTTGGGCGGTTTACCTGGCTTCTTTTGTGATTCTACTGCCTTGGGGCCTGACTGTCGCAAAACCTGCTCTTTTTGGGCCCCTAGCACTCCATGATCTGCTTGCTGCTTTAATATGTCGTCTGGCATCCTGGAAAACACGGTTTTCGCTTCAGGGGCCCTAGCTTGCTCTGTAGTGGACTTTGTTGCTAAAGACGTACTTGGAGTCGTTTTTTTTGTTTTCGTTAAGCCTTGGGCAGGAAACGGGCGAATTTTCGCGGTTTCTGGGACAAACTGACCTCGCTTACCCTCCAAAAACTCCGCAGCGGCGATTTTCTGCTTAAAAGCCGGTTCAGCCTGTTTACCAGCGATGTCCGGGTGGAGTTTCATTCCAGCTTGGCGCTTGGCTTGTCTAATCTGTTCAGATGTGGCCTCTGGCCCTAACCCTAGTTCTTCGAGTGCTTTCGATCTCATTCTGAACAGATCAGCGGATGTTCGCTTGACGGCTTCGGCTACAGCCAGTTTATCGCCTGCCCGGTAGGACTCATATCGGCTTTTTCCGTATCTGGCAGCTTGCTTGCTTAATCCAAGTGCCTCAAAAGCCGCTATCTGAACCATCGCCTCAATAGTAGCGTCTACGTCTCCGCCGGTCTCCATATAGGTTTTTCCGCCGAAACCAGCAATAACCGCCGGGGCCCTAATTGCTGTGGATGGAACAGCCGCTCCAAGAGCTCCCAGCATAACCCCAGTGCCAGCGGCACCAACAGTACTGGCAACCCTACCAGGTATCGTCTCGTCTTTCCTCGGAGCCTGCATACCCTCGTGGGCCCCGAATACAGCCGCCGCCTTGCCAGCACTCGATAGAGCCCTGTCTACAAGCGGAGCAGAACCCGATATCTTGCTCCCAAGACCAGCCGTTTTTGCTAACGCACCCAACCCCATACCTGTCGCACCAAACTCAACAGCCAGACGGGGAACAGACGCAGCCCCTTGAATAACCTTTTCTTTTAGAGGCGATTCAGAGACCACTTTTTCTATCGCAGCTTTTTCGGCAGCGTTAAAGCCTCTTACGTCCACGCCATCAAACAAGTATTGCAACCATTCAGTAGGGTGAATGTTTTTTCGGCTCATCCATTCATTAAGGCCAAAAAACTCATCGTTAGCATGAGCACCCATCCACGCCCGACGTTTATTGGGTGACATTTTTAGTATTTCTTCAACATAAGCGTCCTTCATACCAGTCATGCGAGTCGTATGCGGGTCCGGTTCGTCCCACGAGCCACCGACACCATAGCCAAAATCATCATAAACTGGCTTATTGCTCAGTCCACCCTCCAGCCCAGTTGACACTTTAGGCAAACCGCTTTCTTTTGCAAATACAGGGCTCTTATATGGAGACTGACCAGGCGACACGCCAGTCGATGCACCAGTTGATACGCTAGAATGTGGCTGAGACAGAAGTTTATCCTCAAGGGTCTTTACCACAAATGGGTCCGTTTGTGGCGGTGGAGAATCCGCTAACCCAGTTTCAAGCGATTTAATAACAGCGGGATCATGTGTTACTATCGGTTCTGGCTTGGGAGTTAGTAATCTTTGCTCAAGTTGTTCTAATACAGTTGCCATTTATATTTATCTTGCCCCTCGGTTCTGTCCCCATTTACTATTATTGAAAATACCACTTTCCTGAATTGCCTGAAATATCTCATTCCAATCTCTACCTGTAGTCTTTCTTGACTTCATAGCTAACTTCATTATATCTGGTGATGTTTTCCCAAGATAATCCAGCCATTCTTGGACATCGGCCGGAATAGTCGCAGGCGTTTGTTGAGTCGTAGCCATTCCTTGGTCCATATTATTCGCTGTCGCTGGCTGCATGGAAGCTACGGCTAGTTCCTGTAGTGTAGATGGCGGTGTAATCGGCTGATTTGGGTCCCTTGCCGGTGACTCCGGTATTGGCGGCAGATTCTGAAATGAACCCATACCAGACATAGAACCAGGAGGCAAAACACTAGATGGATCAGGTAGCGGAGCATTTATGCCAGACCATTCGGAAGGAGTCGTTAAATCTTCTACACCAGATAATCTGTTCGGAGCGGTTGTCTCTGTTGTCGGCTCAGGCCGCATTGCAAGTGTAGCTAATTCTTGCAATGACGAAGGTTGATTAGGGTCTTTTCTTGCTGTCATGCCTTGACTCAATACACTCGCTGGCGTAGAAACAGATTCCGCTGTTGCAGGTGTATCCGCTGTTGCTGGATTCTTCTTTCTCCAATTATCTACGGCAGTTCTTATATTTTCGGCATATTCAGGATACCCCGCTGGAAATTGATGTCCTATTTCATCCACCGCACTTTGCCCTAAACGGTCAAGAACCCTGCTAGTATAATTAACAATATCTTGGCCCTTGTCACCTTCATAGTCGTCAGGCCACCCACTAAACCTTTCAAGCTCTTTCTCAACCTTCTCAGGCATAGTTGGACCAAAGTTAATGTCAGGATTAGTAATTATTTTCCACTTTTCAGGGAAACGCTTATCGTATCCAAACGACTGGCCCATACTTTCAAGACTTTTACGCTGTAAGGGATCGGTAGATTTGCTATACATAGAAGCAAACCGTTCAAAGTTCTTATCTTCTATATATTGCTGTCTGTCTAATCTAAGATTTTCCTGATTTTTAATCATACCAAAATCTTTTAGCCCTTGTCCCATGGCTTGCCCCATCCCCGTAATACCACGGGCTAATGATTCCCGTCTGGCATCTGGTCGTCTTGGCATATATTGTATTGACGGCATCTTAATACTTCCTTATGTATAAGCAATCTGGGACTGCCCCTGATATCCACTCAAAAGAGACATGATTGTATTCCAATCAAACCCATACGGACCTTGCATCGCATTGATAAATGAAGTCTTGAACTCGCTATCTATTTGATTTTGTTCTATCTGATAAATACTCATTAAACTTTGCAACATCACGATGTCTTGATTATCAAGATTTGAATTTACAACCGCTTCCTGGAGTTCCATATCATGGAACATTCCAGCAGCAGCGGCCTTTTTATAATCAGTAGATGCTGTTTGGCCAGCAATATCAGACGGCAATTTAGCTAGATTCATTGCCTGGTTTATCGCTGTACTTCGCCTGTTCTCAAAACCTTCCTCGGCACCCACCATATATTCAGCTTGCTTAGCCGCTAATGCTGAATCAAGATCGCTCTGACCTTTCAATTCAGCTTTCTCTCTAGCTGAACCAAATAAATTTCCCCCACCAAAAGTCTCCCTAATGGCTGGTCGAGTAGATTCTTCAAATCGTTTATAAGCAGGATCAGCAACCCCCGCTTGAAATTGCTCTTGGTATTTAGTTGGGTCAAATTTCGACGTTGCCAGACCAGTAATGAGTGGCGTTAAATTATTGATAATTTGACCAGATGTATCAGTTGGTGTAGTCGGCGTAGGCTGTCCAGCTATAGCGTTAGGGTCTGCTGGCGGCTGGCCTAAGAAGTCAGATACCGCTTGCCCCATACCAACATAATAATTATCTGGTGCTACAAATTCAGCTTTGCCAGTTTCAGGATTCCATACAAGACCTTGATCGGCCAAAGCCCCACCCTGATAATTTTCCAAGTACTTATTGAAGTTGCTATATTGATCTGGGGTCAATTGGCCCAATAAGCCGCTCCAATCCATCGGTGTTTCTTCGACAGCATTAGGAGCCGCCCATTGCCCATCTGCTTGCTCATAACCTTGGTCAGTCATATATTTATTGATTCCCAAGCCTAAACTAGCCAAATCTACATTATAAGGGTCCTCAAAACTGTATTGACCTTCTCGCAATCCATACTGATTGGTTGCTGCGTCTGGCCCATATTTTTGGCCATAATTTGTCAGCCAATCACCAAAATCAGATCGCTGATCATCCGGTATAGTACCCAAAAGAGTATCCAAAGATGTGTTACCAGAAACCTGTGGCAGTTGTTTCCACCATTCTTGTAAAGCACCAGAATAACCTTCATGCACTTGACCGGTAGGCGACCCCGGAGCATACGGCACACTATTAACGCCCCTTCTGGTAGGAATACTGGAAATATCACCGGGCTTAAATGTATCTCTAGTACGCCCCCACGTCTGGAAAAGAGGATTGTTTCTGTCCGTGCCCATCAATCGTTTATACCAAAGTTCATCGCCTCTGTTTTCTCCTAACCAATCTTCAAAACCTTTTTTAGTATCAGTAGTATACGGTTTATCATAATCCCAATAATTAGCATCACTTATATTGGCATCATAATCCAAGAAATAATCACCATATTGACGTTTTGGTGTTAATGTTCCTAATGCTTTGGCAGGCAATCTAAATTTTCGTTCAGCTTTTTTAGATTTACTTATGGCATCAGACAAGGTTTTTCTACTGGAAAAAGTTTTAGGGTTTGGTATAACCTCTACCCCGCCTTTGGGTAAAGCTATTATCTTTTCTGGGAGTCCAGCTTCGCCAACAATAGCTGATTCCCCAGGTTTAATTTTGCCACCATCTTTCAAAAACCTGGTATTGCCCTTAAATCTGGGATCAGTAGGCAATATCCCCTTTTTCAACTGACTTGTATAACTGGTATCTGGCCTGCTGGCCCCTATTTTACCCATCATGCCTTGAGCTAGATTAAGTCCTTGTTTTTGGCTACCAGTCAATGGTGCTTTCCGCATTTTAGGAACCGGTCGATCTTTCATTTGAGTCAACAAAGGGTTGCGACTGATTTCCCTGCCTTTTGCGTCCCGTTCTATACCCATCAAGAAATCAAAAATCAATTGATTCATTTGTTTTTGCTGTGGGCTAAATGTGGTTTTAGCTTTTGGGCTTTTGGTTCCACCGCCAAGTAATCCACCTGCCAACTGGGACCCGCCCATAATAGCAGAACCGCCAAGTATATATGACCCTAACGAACTACCAGCAGCAGCACCAGTACCAGCCGCAGCACCAGCCGCAGCAAGCCCCGTAGATATAGGCTCCCACCGTTGGTTACGTCCTTTATTCGTAGGTCCTTTTGTAAGAAAGATACGCCCCATTGCAATTGGGCTTTTTTCTATCCTAAAAAGGCTGCCATTGGTGTCAATGGTACTGATCAATATATTCATAATTTTCACCTCGCAAAAAAGCCCTCAAGGCTCTGCATATCCTTGGCGCGATAGAATCATAATCTTCAGTTTTCATACTCAAAGATGGGCCTAAGTTTTTAACTACCCAATCTGATCTACAAGAATTAGGCCGAGTTTGGTATATATCACAATAATATACACCTTCTTTATTTTTTTTAAGATGACCGCAACTGCCGTCCTCTCGACATATAAACACATCAGCCAATTCAGGCTCAGCCAATACCTTAACGAAAGCTAACTTACAACAACTTCCACATCTTTGACAACTAAACTTCATTTAGAAACATACCCAATAGTAACCCACAGTATTAGTATTTAATGCGTGATAATTAGCTGCACTGTCATTAACTGTGAATGTGGTACCACCAACACTTGTTATTTTTGAGCTTCCACCACCTATTGACCATGTCTGTGTATTCCTACTAATATGTACGTGACTGCCAACAATTACAAATTTAGGTGTTCTACCTAAACCGTGTGTTATAGATTGAGTAGCATTGCCATCACCAGTATAGGTATTACCTTTAAACCAAGCATTTTTAATCAAGTCTGATGTATCACCATCAACTACTATATCACCAGGTACATCCAAGTCACCATTGCTATCAAATGTCATGGTTTCTAAACCAGTACCAGCAGCGTCAGCTACAGTAAACTCCATCCTGCTAGGGCAGTACGTAGTAGTGGCAGCGCCCTCTTGCATAACGCGAATATAACCACCATAAGCAAATGCAGGTGTACCAGCAGAGTTTGCACCATGTATACGAACAGACCCTAAATTATCACCAGATGATGTAGCAGCCACTGTTCCATCTGTGTTCGACTTTGACTTACGCAGCATCATGTAGGAGTACTCTGAGGATGCTCCGTATGTTTCGACAATGTTACTTCCATACACGCTACCACCTGAAGCTATGGTAGTAAAACTGCTTGTTGCTGTGCATGTTTTAGCAATTGTAGAGCTTGACAAGTCAGCATAAGATACGCTTGGGCCTTTTATGTTGAACGTTGTGCTGGTCCCAGATGTTTCATACTGAATGTACTTAGTCGACGATCCGTAGCTATTTCTGTCCCTCACCATAAACTGTGGGTTTATAGCTGGTGCACCGGCTCCATAATATGTTGCCGTCAGTTGGGCGTAGATATCTGATGTAGCCCTTATATATATTCCATTATATGTATTAACTGACTTTACATAACAATCTATTCCGGCCGCATCAATCACGGTTATAGCATTGATAGCGTTATACGGGTCTATTCTAATCCCTAAATCGTCATCACCAGTTAGTTTCCAACTAGAACCTTTAAGCACCAATTTTCCAGAGTCAATGTTTAGATACGTGTCCGCTGAGCCCAGATAACCATACTCGGCCCGTATCTTGATTTTATTTGTTGATGGATTAAAATAAAGATAATTACCTGAATCAGTAGCAGGGTCAGTACCATCTCCAAAATAACAAACACCAGTATTATCTATATATGATTTTAAGACACCTGTATCATAATAACCTAGAGCAGCGGCTGTTATAATTACTCCTGAATGACCGGCAGGTATACCGCCAGCAGCAGTACCAAGATAACTTGGTATGCCTGATAGTTGTGTTGCCCACGCAGCATGTGTAGCAGTTGCTAGAGCTTGTTGACCAACTATAGAGGCAGCTACATTATCGCCAGTAACATCAGCATTATCGTCAGGTTTTTTGAGATCATCGTCATCTATCTGTGACCATACGACTAGCCCTGTTGATGTCAGCGATGCTCTCTTTACCAAATTGTAAGTTCCGGTAGATGTATTTTGATACAATGTATCTATATCAATCTTTCCACCGGTAATTGTCGTATTATTAAGTACTGTATTGGTATCATCCCAATTAGAATCATTAGTAATATCTGATGTATTGATCTCTGACAGTATTATCTTGTTTGCTGTAATCGTGCTACCTTGAATCAGACCACCGTGAATAATGGTACTTTGCATTGCCGAATAAATTTCAGTCCCATCAAAAAACGCCAAATACCAACGATTGGACGCAGATGTTGGCAAATCACTACCACTTAAGACAGTCGGACTGGATAAGTCCCAATATATCCCTCTTGTACTATTTGTTGTATTACCGCTTTGCCATGCGGTTATTGTATAATTAGTTCCACCATAACTTACTGTCCCAGATGTCCATTTTGGAACACCATTATCTACCGACCATGTAATGCCTTCCGTTAATGGCAAATCAAAATCAATAGTTGCCGCAAGAGACGACAAGTCCAAAGCTGAATCGTCTTTAGAGTATTCAGTATTCGTCCCGTCAGTATAAGACAAAAAACCAATATTGGCCTGTGTATGCAATCTGGCCAGTAAATCACTATTGGCCAAAAGCATCTTCTGACAAAAATCAAGCAAGTTGTCTATAGTCTCTTGCTGATTCGCACCGGCTTGCGGCATTGGAGGCAACATGTCCAATCCGCTGTAACCAAGCACTGATGTATTTGCCATGACCTAACCCTTTTCGTTGCTTTTCACGAGTTCCGATCTTATTCTACCCAACAACAATTTTTTCCCTACTGTATTATTACGGAATTTGAATCGCATCACATAACCAGAAACATTGAAATTCGCTTTATACAAATCCCAAGTACTCGTTATTGTCTTAGTAACAGCAGTGCTGAAAGTATTTCCAGAATCAACACTAACCGACACGTCAACTGACGAAGATGCTCCATCGCCACTAGCCTCAAACCAAACATTCATATCCCGATATTCATTTTTCAAATCAATTACAAAATCTTTAGTCTCTACTGTCGCGTCTATAGCTATACCGTCATCATCGGTTGACGAATAATCGTATTGATAAATACAACCATTGCTATCAGAAAATATCGGCAAATCGTTTACACTCATTGCTGATGGTCGTTCATAATTACCCATTCCACAAATAGTATCAATGTAGTCCCATTTATCCCAACGACCATCACGCCAAAAATAAACATAAAACAATGTTGGATCAGTATTACCACTACCAGTTGGTATGGCAAATATCACAGCTTCAATATCACGCAAAACAAAAGCCCATGACCGATCCGCTCTAGCATAACCACTACTTTGAGTATTATTGATATTGTCGAAAAATTCAGTTTTTATCTTATCGCCAATTGGCACTTTATTCCTACCACCATAATACTGATATATATTATGATCGCTACCAACGAAAAAATGAGACTCGCCATTACTTGCTAAAAGACGAGGCGAATATAATCCTAATCCAGCCAGCATTGGCTCAAAATGAAATGGATCAGTGCTACTTCCAGTTCTATAACACGCATAAATGGCACCTTCCAGATAATCATAAAGAGTATCTACTAAAACTTCGCCATTCATTATAGACCCAAAATCTGTTTTCAAGTCTTTGTATCCTGCTCCCGCTGTAGCAACATCATTCCAATCGGCGGTAGCAGTAAAATGGGCAAGATTACTCCATCTGTGGCGTTGGAACATATCCAGCCATTCACCGCCAAGATGTTCTTTTGTATGAAGTAAATGCAAATGGTCACCATAACTTATTACCCGTTTGCAATAATGATCAGTGCCGGTGCCATTATAACCATCACCACCGGCAAGTATAACCAATGGTGATGTAGGACTACTTGAATAACATACTTTTCGGAACGTACCGCCAATACGCTTGGTATCCGACTGATTAACAATCATATAGTTTTTATAATCGTCTAACTCGACAATCTCTGTTGTAGTAAAATAATAATCTTCAGCGCTATTTGTTAGAAAGTCATTAGTCCCAGCCCCAGAGTGCCACATATCATCTATACCATCTTTATATAAAACATCCTCACCAAATAACCAGAACCGTTTATCACCAGATACGCCGTCCTGATAGTGATGACCATGAAAAAACTTGGCAAGCGTAGCACCTACCGAACCTGATACCGATCCTGTCGCACTTGCCGTAGCGGTAATAGACTGAGTCGCACTAGATGTTGTACTTAAAGATGAAGTTGCCGACTGTGTGATAGATTGGGTAGCCGACTGCGTAATTGATTGGGTAGCTGATTGTGTAATCGAGTCAGATTGACCTGATGAAGCAGACGGCGTGCCCGTTGTAGTGGCACTTGGTGTACCTGTTGTCGTAGCACTCGGTGTGCCTGTTGTAGTTGGGCTGGCACTGCCTGTCCCAGTGATAGTCGCACTCGGAGTAGCAGAGCTAGTACTTATTGCCCCTGAATTATCAGTATAACCTGTTCGTTTCTGTAATACGCCGTCTTTAACTATAAAATTTGTTATCGACGGAGATTCAATCGGACTGATAAGTTCTCTGGGAGAACCGCTATTAAGACCGCCAAAGATTCCTGGTATTACAATAGGTTTTACAGCAGGCATCAGGTACTATCACCAAAAACAAGATATTGTATCGTTGCTGCCGAGCTATTCAGGTTTTTAATATAGGTTTCATCGCCTGCTGTGTAAACAGGCACAAAGAAGATTGATTGACCGGACACCAAAACCATGTCTCCCGTAGTCCAGTCAGAAGCAGCGGCTATATCAATTGATAATCCAGTTGCCGCAGTTGTCCCCCCAGATACTAATTTAATATACATTCCTGTTACTGTATCAATTTGTCCACTGCTCACCTCGACTGTAGTTGTAGCGGCGAGTTCTTCATAAAAAGGACCTGCATATTCATCCACTCCACTTACTGTATATGTCGTTGATAATGGTGCTACCTGACCTAAATCAGTTATCGCTGCCATTATTCTAACGGTAGCTGTCCCTGCCATTAGTTTTACCTCCGGTTATTTAAGGCATCGTCTAATTTGCAATCAATGCGTTTCATCCACCCCTCAAGGTTTTTATGTTTTTCATTACATAATTCTTTTGTGGTATATCTCCCATTTTTTGGCCAATAATGTTTAGCAATAATACCAACCATCAACCCAGCCGCTCCAGTACCAATTGTAATCCCAGGTTCTACAGCAAGATTTCCTTGTGCCAATAGTTCTAATATCATGGGTTGCCTCTCAAAGATTTTTATAACTTACGGACCATTGTAAGGAATCTGGTCCATGTAATCCCAATCCCTTTCACCTTTTACTCGATCACCTACTAATTGCATGGCATATTGTTTTTGCTCGTTAGCTGCCATCAACATAGCAGTATCTTCGTTGGTTTTACCTAATAGCCGCATCGCATAAGACTTGCCCCATTGAATTAAACATTCATCAAAATTAGTTAAAACAGGAGTGTCGGTCCCAGACAATGCCCGCGGCAAATAAGTGTATTCTATCCAGATAGGAACTAAGTCCTGGTCACTTCCAGGCATCGGAGCCAACTCGACTGTATTACCACGTCTGCAATAACACGTCGGAATACCAGTGCTTAAATTAGGAATATAAGGATATTGGGCATCCCATTGATCCAGCCCACCAGTAAATGGCTCTATCTGACGATAATTACTATTCGTTGTGTCAACATACCTGATCTTTATAATATGAGCTATCGGCTTATCAATAAAATCCTTTACATCATATTCATACGTATCACTTTGACATTGCCATGTATGTTTATCCAAAACATTCACATCACGCAAACCGGGCCATTGATAAATAATATCTATCAATGACTGGTTAATCCATCTTCCAACCCTTGTGGTTGTAATAAGAGAAGTGTCGCCAGTTTTGCCAAGTTCAGCTTGCAACTCTGTCCCAAGTTCTGTGAAATTAAGAGCCATTATTTTTTATCCCAAAAGTTTAGCTGCCCGCTCTTTGGCCTCTTTTTTAGTTTTAGCTATATAAGTTGATTCACCATTTGGCCCGTAAGATTCAACTACATAACCATTTTTGGCTTTTGTAATAGAAGCGTTAATTCTTTGCAAGACTGGATAACTAGGCACAGCACTCTTACTTTTTGTTTTTTTCTTCGCCATTACTATTTCTTTCTTTTGGTGTATGCTACAATATATTCCTTATTTAACTGATGACAGACAATCAATCGATGGAGTCCATGTTCTATCGAACCGTTCGAGTTGATTTCAATAGGAGTCTTTTGTCCATTTTTCTTGATATCATAAGCCGTCTGTCCCCACTTCCTTACTCTTGCAATTGGATCATTGCCCCATTTACCCCGACTAACTACATACTTATAAAAGTCTGTAGTCCTCACATCAAAAATACGGCCAATCATTGCTTTTTCGTTGAATTTTTTATAACTATCTCTGTATACGGCTTTGTTGCAAAATGTTTCTTCGTTATAAAGATCATCAACTTTATATCTTGTTATAAGATTACTCTTAAATAGCATACTGAACATTGGCGTTGGTGCCGGATCACCAAATTGATCCACATTTTCAATGACTTTTTCCAACTGCCAGTTAGAACCAAACATCGCTTTAACGAAATCACCATTAGCCTTGCTGGCAAATTTCCTGCTCTCCATATCCCTGCTAACCACTAAACAATAAAGTGTTTTTTCTGCTAACTGATCTACATATTGTTGAACCAACTTAGGTTTGATCCAATATAATACATTGGCGGCTAATGTAATATCAGCGATTGGCAATTCTTTTAATTGCATATCACCACCAATAGTTTTATTGATCACTTTTATTTTATGGTCATAATGCTCCAGCAAAAAACAGGCTTGATCGAAATAAGTTTTATTTGCTTCAATGCCTATAACTTTCCCAAATCCCATATCGGCGGCATTAACAAGATACATGCCAGCATTACATCCGGCGTCTACGAAAACACGATTCTTACAGTCTTTGAATGGAATAAGCGGTTCTATAAAATTATCCCACCTACCTTGCCCATAAAACTTACTCTGCCGCGACCGTGAAAATCGTGCCAACATTTTGACTCCGTCTATAGTCGCAGGTTGATACCATTTACTGTCAATAACCCTGTAAGACAAACCAGATAAAGCATGTAACATCTTTCCCCAATATGGAGCGGTGTCAGAAACATCAGTTCCATTACGGGTACCAGTCCAATTCCCACCATGCCTGATATCCAAATTAGATCGTTTTGTGGCAAAATCTTCTGATTTCCAATCAAAAAATCCATCAAGAAATCCTGTGTCTATATTCTTGTCTTTGCATTGTTCTAGTATTTTTCTCTTTAATACCTGCTCATTGGCGCCAGGCTCACATATACCAACTATACCACGTGGCATTTCCAAGCCTTTTTCCAACATAGCAATTCTCTCTTTTATTGCTTTAGTCAGACACTCTCTGTTACATGTCAATTGTGACATCAACTTGCGAGACTTGGGGGGCTTTGAGTACTGACCATGTTTCTTTCCTCCATGTCGTACCCACAGGAAATTATTGTTATAGAAAAACTTTTTATCACTGTAAAGAGAAACCTTGAAATGTTCAGGGCTATAAAGACAATCATGTTCTGCCAAAAATACAACATTAACTCCCATTTCCTTAGCTTTTTCCAGTCCTGCCAATATCTGTTTGAACATTGACAAATGTGATCTGCCTATTTTGCCAACGCGGACATCGGTTTCAAAATACATTTTCTTTTGTGATACAGATATAATTGGTATATCGCCAGCAGCTTCTTTCAATCTCTTGCGTATTTGTTCAGCTAGTATGCTATCCAAAGTGCCATCTGTATAATAAATAATTGCTTTTTTGTTACATGTTTTATCTAATTCAGTTATCGCTTCATCAGTCCATGTTGGTACCGGCCAAAACTTACGTACTAGCCATGTAAGTGGTAGTTTTTGTAATGGCCATTTGCTGTTACGCCACAAGTCTCTTGAATAATCCCTAGCGTAATTCATATCCTTTTGTCGTAAAGGATAAGGAAACCCAGGATTATTACCGCGGAACCAATGAGCAAACCATGTTTTTTTATTGATTAAATGTCGACCACCAGACAACCATGCCTTACAAGCTACCTCCATTCCAACTTGACCCCAACTTCCATGACCTTCGTCAAGGCCGCCAAGGTCCAAAAATCTCTTCCTGTCTTGAAACCATACCGCTCCCTGGCCAGTCATTACTTCTACCAAATCTTGCTTAGCTTCTGGTCGCTTGGCAAACTTATACCAGTATTGGGCCCTATGGACTAACCCAGGTTCATTGGAAATATACATAAAATCCATTTTCTTATGCCATTTCGGCTGCCAAAAAGATGGATTATCTATAACTAAGCAATCCTGTTCCTCATATAATCTATCACACGCTTTGCAATAGTAAGGGTGTTTTTTGCCCTTGCTGTCTTTCTTCGAGGTTGTTCTGGTGTGACATTTCGGACAGGTCGCAATCCTTTCCTGTCCATCAATAATATACATCTGCGGCATTACCGTCCAATCGTCCTCAAAATCAGCCTCTAATTTAACATCAAAGCCTTGATCGAACGATACGTGAGCGTCGCATTTCATGAAATACTTAGCGTCACTACTTCTTGCTCCAAGATTAGTTGACGCCCGTTGGCCTATAGAAGTCTTGTTACGAATTACTTTTACCCGTGAGTCTTTACCCTCTTGGGTCACAGGCACATCGTAACCATCTAAGATAGCAATAACTTCTATATCACCTTCAGCTTTTTCCAATATTCCATCAATGGTTCTCTGTAGATATATCTCGTTCCGAGCCGGTATAACTATTGCCAGTTTTTCATTACTCAAAAGATTTTCTCCTAGAACAAATACTCCCTTTTCAAAAAAACTTACAGCCGACGCAAAACCTTAGTCTTACGCCGACTGCAAGCAGGAGAAAAGGAACGATAACTTTCAAACACCGATGAACATATAACTAATTGTCAGTCCACTTGTATAACCTGGTGATCCCCCGGTATCTGTCTGAGCTAATCTACTAACTGTAATAGCCCCATTAGTGATAATTTTATCACTGAAAAAAATCTCTATGCCGCTTGTCATGGTTACTTTGGACATAACGTATGAAGCGTAACAGACAGATAGCCTAGTCGGAATTTCCACGGTTGTGCCTGTAGTAACAAAGGAGTATTCGCCAAGATCAACTACAAACCCACTAATTGAACTGGTAAACATTGTATTTTCATCAAATGCCATAATGTTATCCTTACTTAAAAAACATAACTATCACCATATACCTAAAATGATATAGCTAAACTGCAAATCACTTTCCGGCGTAAAATAATTGACTGCAACAAAACAGTCAGACGGCTGCTCTGCTTGTACAGAAGCAGAAGCGGTCGCCGAATCCGTTGCGGATGCAGTAATTGATTGGGTAGATGACGGAGACGCAGAACCGGTTGACGTTGCACTAGGAGTGCCCGTAGAAGTCGCAGACGGCGTAGAGGATTGGCCAAGCCCATCAGTCGTCTTAAAACCGATAACTGTTCCATCATCAATACTGGAAGCAACAAAACTACTAAATGTAGTCGCTGTGTTGTTAGTCGCTGCACCACTTATCGCAGAACCATTGATATAGGCTCCATTGCTAGCTGAAGTGCCAAGATAAAACAAAGGACTACTTGGCCCCCAGCTTGTGCCATGAAACCAATTGACATTTGACAATACCATGCCACGCTGAGCAATCATCAATGGCGTAAATGGCAAATTGGAGCTTTCCGATTGAGCATTATCAATAGGAAAACTCACCTGCCGCAACGCACACACTCGTGTCACAGTCGTAACACCACCGTCGGAAACCAAATCGCAAACATAACGCTCTGCACTGTTTGTCTCTTGTTTAGGCGTTATGAAACAACCTGTAATTTTACCGAAACTACAAGGCACTTGCACCGTCAACCCTGTTCCGCTAAAAGAACTTTGACCATATTCAATCTGCACCCCATTCATATGACCGGCAAAGTGATTGGTAATATCTACCGCCATATCACACCTGCCTTTCTTAATAGATGCCGACAAACATATAGTTAAAGGTTAATGCACTCGTGTAAGAGCCCGCAGCTTCGGTAGCAGCCAAACTTATACACCAATCCGCAGGCGTACCACCAGTACCACCAGTTGTCTGAGCAATAAGCACGTCATCAGCAGCCACAGTAGAATCGTCAATAGTACACTCAATTGTAGCACCATCGCCGCCAGTCACCGATTCAGATTCTACATACTCATCGTCATCGACCGCATCGCCAAGATCAAATATCGGTGTACCAGTATTTATTGTACCGCAATACACCTCTACCGCTGTCAAAGTCATTGCCGATTGAGCTATCATCAAAGGAGTTGCCGATAAATCATCACTGGCAAACTGACCATTGTCGATAGCAAAATGAAATTCACGGTACTTAGTATTCGCTACCCGTGAAACAGTGATTGTTCCAGTGGCAATAGTAAGATCGGCAAAAAGAGTTTCATTATATCCCAGTGTTTCCTGCGGTGTAATCATAACCGCAACAATCTTACTGAAATAAGTTGGAACTGACACGGTGGTCGAGGTAGTCGTAAACGAATACTCTCCATGTTCTATAAAACCACCATCGAACTTACCACGATATTGCTTATAACCGGTGATAGGATTATCGAAATAATTAGCCATAATCTATATACCACCTTTCTATTCGGCGTCATCAGTCAAAGCATAACCAATAATCGGTAAAGTCAAAGTACCAACATTATCAACACCCAACTGCTTTGCCGTTGAAGCGTCTGCCAAAACCAAGGCGTCGCCAGCAGCCACATCATCTGTGGCTGAAACAATACAAGTCGTATCAGCCGCTAAGTCTGGTGCGTGCTGATACGGACACACTCCACCAGTCCAGAACCACCCATAGTAATTATCAGTCATGGCGACACAAGCAACTGCAGCGAATGGTCCATAATTAACAGCAGCCGAATCGCCGTCCTGGGTTACATCATACCACGGCACCGTCGCGCTAAGAGGCTTGCAACACAAATCACCAATTGCCGCGTCTGTGTCAGCACCCTTCTGAAACCTCAGATAGGTTAGAACAGACCAGCCAGGCTGAGAAGTTGTTCCATCTGTAGCAGTTGAATATACTCCTACTTTTTTACCTATCTGATATGCGGCGGTAGCCACATTACAATGAGTAGCATTACCAAACACATCCCCAGAAGCATCCGCTGGGGGCAAATCATAAGTTATCGGCCCCGGCACTAAATCGTAAAGAAATAATGTCGAAGGATCCATTGTTGATTCTGCCATAAGAAATCACATCCTTTCATTAGAAAAAATTAAGAGACATTCGCTCTCATAAGATTATGATTGGGAAGGTCACAACATAGATTGCCACGGAACTTAACGCGAGCTAGTGCTTTTTCAACACCACCCTCAAGCTGAGATTGATCGAAATAATCAGTGATGATGAAAGGACTATCACCAGCCCTTTTACCACTGTCATCTGGATTAAAACTATATCTCAAGTTCCACGTTCGCAAGTCAAGAACAAAGACATACTGATTGCCATCATAAGAGGAATTTCCGCATAGACCAGCGGATGTAGTTGCTCCTATATCGGAATTGATTGTCTTGGACCCATTATGCAAAATAGAAACACTTCCCTGGTTATTGGTTGAACCAGTCGAAACCATTCTATCAAGCAAATAACACTTGGCGATCTCTATGCCATCAAATTCCATCGACTCAAACCCCTGTTCAGATTTATTAGCCTTTGGCGTGTATGTGTTAGATGCCTCAAAAATGCCTTTGAGCCGGTTATAAAGTGTATTACCCATGACAATGAGAAATTCGCCGCGATCTTCTGAGTATTCCAAGCAAGAGTCAAGCCATGTATTAACATTGTATTTGTTAATATTGACCGCTGTGTCCCATGCTGAATAATCGGCAGATTGCCAAAAGCCACCAGTAGTAGTACCAGACCTGGCAATACTACCATAAGTGGTATTTTCCAGCAAAGCTGACGGTAGACCCTGCATATAAGTATGATATGCGTCAATTTCAGTATCAGTAGCACAGCCATACATACGGTGCATCATTTGTAATTTGACGCCCTTTATGCCACGCTGCGTATTTTTCTTGGCAATATTGAGCAACTGATGGTCGCCCTTCGGAGCATTCATGACACTTTCGTCAACACTCTTTTCCAAAGGAACTTGAATGAAAGCCCTTACAAACTCCGGCTTATCAATAAATTCTTTTGAACCACCAACAAGACCGTCATTGGGCCCATATTCCTGCACAAGTGATTGCATATCAGAAGTTTCAAGCAATTGCTGGAATTTAAGACCACCTTCAATCACTTGCTTACGTTCAATCAAACGAGTAAACAATGGACTGCCATAACTTACAGCGCTTCTCCATGTTTTATCGACCATTTCCCTGGTCGCTTCAGTTAAATTACTAGCCATAAAAAATCACATCCTTTCATTTTCTTTTAAGAAATTAGCCGCCCTCATACTTGGCTTTCATTTGAGCAACAACATCATTTATGTTGCCTTCAGTAATCTCAGCGTCAGGAGGACCGCTACCACCAGAACCAGTGTCTACTGGAGCATTGGCGTTTTTAGTTTTAGCGGTAGAAGAACCTGCTTTTTCAGCAGCTTCAGTGAACCGCAATTTTAACGTATTTTGTATCCACGCCTTTCGTGGTTTGTCTGGCATTAGATGTATTTGATTGTCATCGTATTCTTTATTAACCAAATCCAAAATCTTATTGGTATGTTTGGTGGTGCCCAATCGCTTCTCATTGTTTTTGATTTCCTGATTAAGCAGCCTTGTGCCTTCAGCCCTGGCTTCCCTGTCAATTATCTGATTTTGAAGTTCAGTTAATTGAGATTGAGCCTCAATAGCTTTTGTACGAGAATCTACGACTTGTCCTTCCAGATCACTTAACTTGCTAGTCATATTCTTGACATGCTTTTGCATATCATCATATTCGTCAAGGTCAGGATCGTCGTTGTTGGCATTTTCTCTTTTAATTTCTTCCAACTGCGATTGGGCCGCGTCAGCTTTGTCGGTCAACTCTTTGATGTGTTGCTCGGCTTGTAGCTGACGTTTATTGGCCGCTGAAAGTTCATCGCGAAATTGCCGCTGCTTGTCCCAGTCGCCATCCGAAGAGTTAGCTTCTGGAATATCAGATTCAACTTCTTTTGCACCATCACCGATTACGTTGCCATCTTCTAATACACCATCTCCTGCATCATCATTTTTTTGATCCAAAACTTCAGATGCTTTTTCTTTGTCAGACATTTTATATCCTTTCATTTTTGCGATTCAGCACATGTCCAAATCACACCAATAAAATAGTTTAATCCCAATAATACTCACCAATTGTCATTTCAGCACATGTCCAAAAATGATTCAATTAGTTATATATTGGGCTATACACAAAAAAAACCCCAACCAATATAAGTTTGGCTAGGGCTTTGGTTTTTCCAAATACCTAATTATTTTATAACACTGTGGTCTTATGTCGACTCACAACCTTTATCATCAGTATCTATGCCAGAATCAATTGTACATTCTGTTGAATCTTTCGACATACTGTCAGTGCCCTCGATATTAACAAATTTGCCTGGCACTCCATTTTGAAAATTGATCTTCACAGAACCATAAAATCTTGGCTGCTGATTTAGAAAATAATCAAAATACTTTCCTATTTTAATCATTGAATCTTCATGTTGACTCATTTTGTATGTTCCTTTTATTGTATTCTGTCCGCCAGCTTACTACCTTTTGGCAATGTGATTATTTTTGATTCCTTTTGCTTTTCCCGCTGATTCCATAAAGAACAACTATAGTTCACAGTTACGGCATCAGTAAATTTTTGACTGTCCCTGTTCATACAACTAACCAAAAACGCCGCCATTATCTTGCCCGGAGTAGCTACATGATCATTCGGCGGTATCGCTGGAATAGCCACTAAAGCAGCAAATGAACAACTACCACAAGTATGGCCTTCCTTTAACGCCTTTTCCCGTTCGTTCAAATCTCCATTATTCGATACCATCAGTTTCTCCTTTTTCTGTCATAATCTTAACCTGATCCAATTGAGCTTTTACAGCAATAAGTAACTGTTCAGGTCCCACGCCACTTTGTTTAGCCATTTCCAATAGTTGAGTCAATGGACCAACAATTTCATGGTTAGCCATAATTTTAGGTACGTTCTGAATCTTTAATTTCTTTAGAAAATCTTCCAGCATAGCCGGGCCGACCACATCTAAAGCCATCTTATATTTACCTGACTCGCGTTCCTCGTCGTATGGAAGCGTAGAAACTGGCTCCAATATCACATCAAATTCAGAGTCTACCATTTCCTGCGTCCACTGAATAGAAGATTTTGCCGAATCAGCATTATCGCCAGTCCATCTTATCCATTTGCCGGGGTCTAAATGCCTTTGCATCAACTCTAATATACCGGTGTTAATCTGATGCAAGAATACATCTAAAAAAGCACCTTGCAAGGCAAGCCTCTGGCGTGAATTGCGATTGAGCATATCCATTTCGCCCAATGTGTTTTTTCCTGTGGACGCTTTGCCTTGGGTTACATCATGCACACCCTTCAAATCTTGGTCAGAACTTCTAAATAATTCAAATATCTGAAATAATGTTGGTGGCAATGAAGGTGGTTCATGTCGAATAGCACGGCCTATCTTGCCCCTGGCGAATCGTACAATAGAACCAGCCCAATTAGGAAAAGTTTGTTTTTTCTTGTCACTGTCCCTAACTAACGCTTCCTCTTCCACCCATATGTGAGGATCAGAAAAATACTTGATGTAATTAGTCAGATGACTGGCAATTGTATTCATCCAGTCTTGGAACCCACGGGAAAGCTCTACGCAATTGACGCCCTGCCATATATGAGGCAATAGATAATATGGAGCTACCGCAAACGGCCAATTATCATATTCCCATGCCCTATCTTCAACAATAACATCACCACCCAACCTGATGACAAATCTGCCAGTAGGATATAACGGTTCTTGATATTCCGGCCTTATCTCCTTCTGTGGCCAATCACCAGTAAATGCTTCATGCCCAACAGTGTTGTCATTTTCGTCATATTTAGGCTTGGTAGAATCATAATAAGTTGGGTCGTCATCCTGTTGATATATGTGTTCAGCTTCACCTTGACCAGCAGGCCAGTCACTTTTCAATGACTCAACAGTTTTTGTGGTATAATCCCGAAAATATATCTCCTGAACTCTTACTGACATATTATTTGACGAAGAATCATCAGATTTACCGCTATCATTCACCCCCAATATCACATTGGCTAGCCTTTTTTGTAATTGTTCTTCGCTAAGATTATCACTTTCTTTGCCATTCCAATCGTTAGTTGACTGGTCAAAACCAATCTGGTCGGCACCTATTCCGCCACCTGTATCATCAACCTCTATTTCATCACTTATAAAGTTGCCCTCTTTGTCTATTTCACCACAATCCTGCAAATACTTGGCGTATTTAGGCCAACGATGAGCCGCCCATCGCTTATCCACCCAGCGTTCAGTGAAAATAAATCTTGCCTTAGTGGGTATCTCAACAGCTAACTCAACGTCAGGGTCACAACCAAAATAACATGGTCGCACAATGTTTACATTGATTTCGCCTTCCCATCCATCACCCGTTTGATCGGCTTTTTTATGATTCCACTTAGATTTAGGCTCGTAAAACCATTTAGCTATCATTACCCCATTTATATGACAATCATATTCGGCCTGAATGATTTTTATCCGCATCTTGAGTACATCAGACCAATAGCCCTTCAATGCAATTCCAGCATTCTTGGCTACATCAATATCACCATCTTCTCTTGGTAAAACTTCTATTCGAGGATTATTAGCAGTTAATATCGCTATCTCTTGAGTCATGTCAGCATAACAACGATTGATTACCGGATAATCCCAGTTCTTTTTACGTTTCTTGCTTATCTGATCGCCATAAATATACCGAACACCCAACCGGTTCATATCAGCAAATTGCTGGACACGCTTACGACCAACGGACACCATGCTGTCAATTTTACAGTTGAGCTTAATATCCTGATTATAAGCCTTTTTTTTGCTCTTTTTACTCATTAACTAAAATCTCAAAAGAGTTTATATAAGCATATCGCGTCAGTGCCGTCAGTACCACTACCTAAATCACAATCAAAATCACAAAAAGCATCCATATTGCCCAACAAATCAAAAGTTGTTTCAATAATACCATTGTCACCTGCGGTGCCAAGCGATGTTGCTTCACAGTGATTAGTGGCTATTGTAATTGTATCCGCGTAACGAAAATAAGTAACGTCAGCAGCAATAGTGCATATATTGTCCTGTGTGCCAGTATTTAGATTCTCCGATTGAAAAGCGGCAGACGGAGAAGAAACATAAATTATCCCTACAGCATCACCACCCAACCATGTTCCAGAAGTAACCGTAACACCAGTTACAGTAGCAGTGCTTCCACTTGTAGCCCCAGTAATAGTATCACCTGCCACAACAGCGGCAGTACCACCAGAAGTAAAAGCAAGGTTAATTAAAGAATTACCAATAGCCGTATTGGCTACTGGATGAGTATTACAAACCGCAGTACCAGCACGGATCGGATTAAGCACTAAAAAATTAAAAGGAGAGCCGCTTGTATCATCCCTATTCCAAATAGTTGCCGTTACCTCATCATTATCACTATCAGCAACTAAAAAACGTAATATCATACCATTATAACCTTCGCCTGCTGGTATGCGATTCGACACCGACGGCCACTTAGCTGGATTTTGCGCCGCATTAGCCCAGGTAGAACCATAAGCTAATACAGGAGCATTAACCGTTAAAGTACTACCAGCAGACGATAGTATAGAACCATCAATGCCAGCGGCTACCGTCTGCGTCGCCTGGTTCATAACCTTCCACGCATCTTGTGGTGTGTCAAGATTCATAATTAAATTTCCTTACATATCAAATAATTATCTAGCATTCTTCGCCTTCAATCCCTATTTCTGTTATCTCTATATAAGATAAAGAATCTTTCTTTAATAAAACAGTGACATCTTTGTTGGTGATTATGTCATTTTTTGGAAAACCACTGCACTCTATTATCTTGCCAGTAATAACCAAAGATAATTGCTCGTCAAATTTCTGGATTAAAACCTTAGAATCTTCCCTTGATACCGCCATAGAGTGAGCGTCATCATCACCAATAATCTTTACAAATACCTTTACATAATCATCCATCGTTTACCCTTTCTGCATTACTAAAAATAGACATGACAGCTTTTTGTTATCACCACTTATATATAAACGATCCCACATGATATCTTATGCGTCTAATAGACCTTCTTATAAACTCAGGCAATCTCGCTCCCATGCCAGTGGCCGAGCCAGTTATGTCTGGTAGGCCACCACTTAGTACTAAGTGGTTTTGTGGCTCGTATACGTTTTCTGACAGATGTGGGTCAACCTCCAATATTCCAGTTCCATCAGTGATTGTGTTGCCACCGGAGCCGTATTTATTGGTTAAGACGGCTCCAGCCGTCTGGCTATACATCAGATTATTATCGTTGATATTTACAGACCCTTTACCCGAATCTATCTTAATTCCATAACCCGTGATATATTTGGGAGACATGATATTACTGAAAACAAAAGACAGAGGGTCTTGCCCGCCAGAGCCAGCAACAACATTTATCGCCCCTGCCAGTGCTGGACTACTTGTGTTCTCACAGTCCCAGAAGGTATTATTTTTCCATACAACTCCTATCGCGTAACCCTGGGAGTGAGTGCCGCCGATAAACAAATTACCTATTGCAGCGCCGCCGTATATTTCATCCGCCCCTGCACTACCCACCCTTAAATGCGCACGACCGCTTACCGCCTTGGCAATGTTATTCAATACCAGACATCCACTACCTCGCATCCCGATTAAATAACCAGTTGCTCGCACGTCGATATTTAGCCCGATAGAGCAATCCTTTAAGAGGACGCCATACGATGAAGGTGGGCAGTAAAACGCTACATGCACGTCATCAATCACGCAATTTATGGCACCGCCACCGACAACTGCGGACGATGTTATGATTCCATAATGGCTACCTGTCGTCCCGTGTATAGAGAAGTTATGAAAGAATATGTTATTGTCTGCAATGCCAATCAAATGGTCCCCTAACCCATCACCGTCAATGTCTACCCATTTGGCGTTCGGGTTGAGCATTGACAAACTTAAGGAATCAAGCAAAGTATCCATAGGCGTCCCATGATACGCACCACCGGGACACATGTCTCCTATCGTCTCATAATATCCCTTGACCGACACCCGTGTATTGTTTAGTACTACACCGCCGCTAGTGACATCAATCGTACTTGCCTGCTGATCTATGTTGTCAAGCGTCCAACCGCTGCCCGCCTTAATCCATAAAGTGTCACCTGCCGTCAATTGACCATCGAGAGCGTATTTGATTGATGGAAAAGGTCCGTGGTCTGATGGCACGTATGTGCCATCCTCAGCCGTCCCATCGTGCGGAACAAATGCCGCTGTTACACCTGTCGCCGCAGCAGACGCCCCATTGCGATCGAGTACTAAGTTTTCTGTATCAGTTTTAGTCTCGACACGATACATCCCAACGATTGCCGCGCCGTTGCCAACATCGCATATGTAAAGTGGGTCGCCCGCCGAAACATTAGTAAACACACTCGCCGGGCCTGTTATCGTGGTGGCCGCTCCGGCAAAAGAACACAGAGCATTAGATTCTCTAAACCCGATCGGCATAGGTGGGCTATCGCCAATCATCGCATTATTCGCGTAATAATCAGTCATTGTCCACCTCGCCCATAGCCACCAGAAGTGACTTCTATTTCTATTTGCTCAAACATGTATTACCACTTGTATTTTAATAAACCTGACTGATACCTTGTACGCCTGGCAAAACTACCACCTATAAACTCTGGGAGTCTAACGCCCATACCAGAAGCCAAACCGGCTATACCCGAATGTCCGCCATTTAATACATTCCTGTTTCGTGGCTCGTATGAGTTCGTAGCTAACTGCGGGTCAACCTCAATGATTCCGGTTCCGTCGGGAATTGTGTTGCCACCGGAACCATATTTATTAGTCAAGACGGCTCCAGCCGTCTGACTATAAATCAAATTGTTGTCGTTGACACTCACGGAACCCTTTCCTGAATCTATCTTGACGCCATAACCAGTGATGTGTTTGGGAGACATGACATTGTTGAAGATAAAACTTATCGCGTCTTGCCCACTAGTGCCAGCAACAATATTGATCGCTCCAGTCTCTGTTGGATCGCTGGTCCGCTCACAGTCCCAGAACGTATTATTCGCCCAGACAGAGCCTACCGTCTGGCTTCGAGAACTAGTGCCACCGATAAATAAATTACCTATCACAGCGCCGCCATATGTTTCATCCTCTCCTACGTATTCCAAACCTAAGTGCCTCCTGCCGTTTGCCTCTTTGCCAATATTATTTAACACCAGGCATCCACTACCTCGCATCGCGATTGAACTTCCAGATGACCGCAAAACAGTGTTTAATCCAACAGCGCAATTACGAAAAAGAACGCCGCGTGATGACGTATGGTAGTATACCGCTCCAAATACGTCGTCGAATACACAATTAACGGCCCCGCCACCGACAACTGCCGCCGTTGTCATAATTGCATTATAATTACCTGTTGTTCCGTGTATAGAAAAATTATGCCAGAATATGTTGTCATCTGCGGTACTGATTAAATGAGCAGCTATCCCATCACCGTCAATATCCACCCACTTAGCGTTTGGGTTGAGCATTGGCAGGCTTAGGGAGTCAAGTAGTGCGTCCATTGGTGTTCCATGATACGTACCGCCGGGACACATATCTCCTTTCGTTTCGTAGTAGCCCTTGATTGATACCCGTGTATTGTTTGCAACCACACCGCAACTAGATACAGTAATTGTGCTTGCTTGTTGATCTATATTATCAAGTATCCAACCATCGCCCGATTTGACCCATAAAATGTCGCCTGCCGATAGTTGTCCATCAAGAGCGTATTTGATTGATGGGAAAGGCCCGTATTCCAATCCACCTGAACCAGTCTCAAGCAACCCATTGCGAGGGTTGGCCGCTACTGTTATATTCATTGCTTCAGCGGATGCCCCATTCCGGTCAAGAGTTAAGTGTTCGTCGTCAGTCTTAGTTTCAACGCGATACATCCCGACAATCGCCGCTCCATCGCCAACATCGCATATGTAAAGCGGATCACCTGCCGAAACATTAGTAAATGCATCTGTTTGGCCTACTATATTAGCGGATGCTCCTGAAAAAAGACAAGGAGTTATAGTTTCCCTAAAGCCCATTGGAACAGGAGGGCTATCGCCAACCATTACGTTATTCGCGTAATAATCAGTCATCTTCCGCCCCAACAGATATACCGTCAAGATAGATTATGATCTTACTGTGGCGGCCATCGAACCTTGACTGAACGGCAGGGAACTTATCTGTCAACGTCTTCGGTAAACTTGCCATTAACGATGCCCTGACTTTTTCGTTTTCGGCATCCTGAAGCTCACGGACCACCCATGTCCTGGCATTAGCAATAAAATTATCAGACAACTGCTTTGGAGCCACATCAAGAGCGGTCTCTATTTGTTCTTTTGTCTTTTCCCCAGCCTGCCAAGGTGTCGCATGTTCAGCGTCCATAGCCTGCTTTAGTTTTTCAAAAAGTGGATGACTCATATCAACGTGCCTCTATTATTGTAAAATCTCACCAGCCGTATCACCTATGCTGTCAGATTCGCCATTAAAAACTACATTGCCACTCCCACCAATAGCACGTAATACTATCCTGGCACCAAACCAACAGCCTAAAGCGAAAATAAAACCACCAGATAAAAAACCAGATAAAAATATTATACGATCAAAATCCATCGCCTTAATCCCTATTCGTCAAGGTAACTCATAGGTGACTCATGACCGCCAACCACCATGTCAGAGGTGAAACGAACACCGTCACTATTGCTACCGTCAGCGTATTCTCCGGTAGTATCCACTATCTGTCTGGCTCCAACAATAGTCGCTATGGCTGCCATCTGCCATGAAATCAGTAAACTGATTACATCGTCGTCATGCTCACCAACAGTATGAGTGGCCCGACCGTTCTTGTCAAAAATCCACTGTTGCATCTGATATATGGTCTGTATAGATGGTATATATAACGACCTCTCACGTACCATCTTAGTGCCGTCAGTCACAAGTATGCCACGACTTACCTTGTCAGTATACCACCCAATTGTGTCAGTCTCAGTGTTGATTTCCTTGGTAAGTATCTCCCTGTAATACAAATTGGGATAACACAAACGCTTTAATATACTGCGAACACTGCCACCACTTGTATTATTCACCTCAACGCCAAGCAATGCACAATTATACCAGCGACCAAGCAAATCCAACTGTTCACCGAAAATGTCCGGGTCAAATCGACCACTTATCTTGGCAACCACACGAGCCGAATTGACGTGAATAACATGAGCACTATGAGCGTCAGGATTATTGCTCTGCTCAGGGTCCAACCCCTCCGATGTGTCAACGCCAATAGCGTATATATCATCCTTATTAACCGATGGTAACTGCCAAACCTCTAACCACTTCATGTTGTATTCGTCAAATTCAGGACATTCCTGCGGACCGCCCATCTGACCAATATGCTTAGCAGGCCTGCAATTGTCAACCATCGACTTGATTATGAACGAATCGAATACCCCACGACCAGAAACCAAAAACGCTTCACTGTCGTCAGATGGATATTCTTGCCTGAATAAGTCACCGTCACCATTGCACTCGCTAGATATCACCTTGCGTCGCCATTGCAACTGCTCGTTGTCAAGTCCGTATCTATCAACCAAAAGCTGCTCGTCACGAGACCTGACAAAATCACTCGGTACCACCGACCTGTATTCACTGCATACAAACCATGGATTAAACACCCGGTAATAACCGTTCCAATCCTGCTTGTCAGGTTCAGGAATCACCATCGCCTTATTGTCAATGTCACATTTGGCCTTTTTGGCTTTCCTGTATGTTTCGTAGAAATAACCGCCAACACCATTTGCAGTCGACTCTAAAATCGACATCGTGCCAGGCATACCCGGAATGCACTGATTTACTGACAACATGGTCGTGCCAGCATTGTCCCAGAATGCTACCTCAGAGCCGTGAAAGTCATCGAATGTACTACCACGACCCAGTTTCTCCTTACCAGCAGTCTCAACCAAGATACTTGAACTATTGTTGGCAGAACTGAATGTCAACTCCTTGCGAGAACTGTACTTATGTGCTATTTTCTCCGGATTGCACTCCTGAAATAACTGAATCTTACGGAAAATGTTGATCGAACTGTCACTGTCGTGAGCACTTATTAAACATCTGCGGTTCGTGAGAGTACAAGCGTTATTGTAAATTCTGGCACATCCCCTGGTAGTCTCACCCAACTGACGAGCTTTGAGGTGGATAACCCTGACCGGCATCTTAGCCAGTTCCATTTCACCGATAATCCGGTCCGTATGGCACTGACTTTCATTGTACGCCAGCGGAATAAGCTCGCCGCTTTTACTGACAATCTTACAATGGTCCTCAATCCAGAACGCAGGGACAGTCTGACGAAGTCTTGCAAGGTCATCACATACGTCTTGTGGTAATGGACTAGCATCTGCCAACATAGTATTAGTCATCTTTTATTACCGATTCCTCTGCCGGTTCTGTTGCTGCCACCTCTACCGCTACTGGTTCCGGTTCCGTTATCACCTTCGGCCCGCCAAACAATCCACTGTCTTGCTTATCCAATAAGCCCAATGCAGACATACGCTCACCCATCTCCATTGCCTGCCGACGCTGTGCCTCTGGCTCGAGCTTGTGGATATGCTGCACCTCGCCACCGACAACCACCTGCTGCTGCTGATTCCTTGCGAATTTGGCCGGTCTATTGGCACATAACAATAAAGCCAGCAGAGAATCCGAATACTTGAGCCTGGTGGCCACCTGCTGGCCTTGATAGAAAACAGGGTCCTCTACCCCTTCCCGTGCCCGTCTATCGGCTTCCAATTCCAATGAGTCGGCGTATTCGTCCAAAGCCGCAGCACAATCGGCAGCAAATGCTTCGTCCCTTTTGGCCATATTATAAAAGGAAGTGTTGCATATTTTGGCTGATTTAGCTGAACTGGTTATATTGCCGGTCTTGCGATACGCACGCAAAAAGGCCTTTTTATTAGCTGCCGTAAGCCGACCCTTGGTTTTTTTCCCACCTGTTGTTGGTTTACCCATTTTACCACAATTACCTAAACTACCTAAATTGACAGGGAAATTAAGAATTACAAGTCTTATACAGCAATAACTATAGATTGTGACCTATGTCACAATTACCTATATATACACGAGGTTTACCTATCTTAACTTTTAAGTGACTTTGGGCCCATTCCTGTGCTTATTCCGAGCCAATAGATTGTGATCTATGTCACAATGTTAGATATGTGGGAAAACTAGCGTGTAATCAGAATTAAGAAAACTCGACATTGAATCCGAAGAAACAGGCGGCAAACACAAGGCGCTGAGACAAATCAAACTAAAATCAGGATTGCGGGCAACAGCAAGCTCCAAATCACTTAACCTATCTTCAAGATCACAATTATATTCCATATCATCAGTTACAAGCACAAACAGAAGGTAAGTGCGGTGGATAGTCAAATATACGTCTTTTATGCTGAATTGACGAAAATCGGTGTTGATTGACTCTGTGAGGTATTTAAGTAGCTCGCGAAACTTACCATCGAACTTTGTGGAGTTTTCATCCGCATAGCTTGCCCTTGCGGCCGCTTGGATTACCTTAGCAAAACAATCTTCATCCCCCTTTGAGACAAACACCCGCTTTTCAGCTTCCTGCCATTTTAATCGAATAACCATAATGACCCCACATATAAAGACAAACCAACCTATTCCTGCGACCATTCTGCGACCAACTTGCGACCATTCTGCGACCATTTTCCGACTATATTCCGACCGTTCTGCGACTTTGTATACATCTTGCAGAAAATGGAAACAAACTTATAACTCCTTTGCTGGCAATCGCTTGAGAGCCAGACGGACAGCATCTACCCCCATCTGGTAATATTTGTTTCTTGCCACTTTTTCCCTTGGTGGGGGATTACGATAAAAATCCCGATATTCCTGCAATGATCGAAACAGTTTGCTCTTTTTCTTGCTCATCGCCTACACCTCATTTGATACCTTGGACGTTATCCCTTACCATACATAGCTTCCCAGGGCTCGGAGATTAAAACCCTCTTGTTTAACAAATTGTCAACGCAACTGTGTAATTGCTCAATAGTGCTTAAAACATCGGATTCAGGTATAGCATCTTGCTTATAAGCATCAGAATCCAAGAGAAACACCTTTCGCCTTATCGGTGATGGGTAATCTGGGTTATGCCGGCCATATTTTAATATCAGGTTATGGTCGCCATAGTTAAACTCAAGAACCGAAAGAGCTCTTGATATATATTGTTGATCATTGTTATCAGGCAAACTAAGAATAGAATACAACTCAGGGCTAAGGTATTCTTTCCAACCAAAAAAGTCTGATTCCCTTATTTCCATTTCGTCAACGTACCTTAAGCCGATTCTTGTTATATCCAAGTCTTGATAGTGCTTTATTATGGCATTAAACACCAGACTAAAGTCCTTTATGAGCGTTTCATGATTATTGCATGTATTGTTGTATTTGATATAAAATGCGGTTGGTTCGATTTGTGCCCGTTTTTTGCCGTCTTTTGAAAAATACGCCCACACCCACATATCTTGCTGTGTGGCTTGCTCCATCTTGCCAGGGAATGTTTCTTGCATGGCTTGCTCTACCGCGGGACAAACACCGTTCTCATAGCCAGCCAGTGGATTCTGAAAGTCTACTCTCAGCAAAGCCTGTTTCAGGGGGTATTCTTCGTATTTCTTTACCATGATACCTTGTCTCCTATTTGACAATAAACTTTACAAAAGTTGCCCAATCATAGACCAAGATACATATAATGTATACATTTTACCACCTTATTTCAAATAACCCTTGAAAATGCCTTGATTATATATTATAAGGTAGACCATGGCGGAAAAAAGACAGGATACTGATGATCGTTATGGGTGGTTCTGGGTTGGCGGTGATCGTCGGCAATATCAAGTATTTCCAGCCTCCTCTAGCTGGTGGCAGGCTTTAATGAGCCGTTGCCGGTTTTTTGCTTGGAACATTCTGCGTATTCTGCGTAATTTGCGTAGAACGATGATCTGATGGTTTTAGTGAGGAAATGAAATAATAATCGCCCCAGATTGCCACGATCGGGCAAAACAGGCACCAAGACGTATCAATGTACCTTTTTCGCACTGTCGTCCATTCTGGGGCATTCTGGTGCGTTCTGTGGGATTGGGGCAAAAAATAGCAATAAAGGATATGATTATGGCTAAAAAAACAAGGCCGGGCGGTGGTTCCAGACCACAAGACGGCAGTGGCGGCGGTAAAGGTAAACCAGGCGGGCGTCGTGGTGGTAAAAAGACAGGAGCTTGTCCGTCAGGTGGCCCAAGTGGTGGTAAAGGCGGCGGGCGTGGCAGCGGTAAAAATCGGCGTAGCGGCAAAAATACAGGGTTATGCGTTGACTATGGACCATTCGTTACAATCGCTTGTGTGGCCATGACCGAGGAATATGAATGGTTCTGGACTGATGGATTGCGTGTCTACACCAATCGATCAACGGCCATAACTGTGGGTTAAATCGTTGACTGGGTTAAATCGTTGACAATGTTGAGTTGAACGCTTAAGACATAAAGTGCGTTGACGTGCAAAATTCTGTGACTTTACAACGTAAAAATCATTAACGAATCGAGCGTTTTCCTCCTCCTCTTGGCCGGCGGCAGGCTTTTACGAGTCTCCGCCGGTTTTTCATTTGTGTCAATAAGCTGCTGAGGTGCGAGCACAGTCTCATCGAGGTCCGAGCATAAAAAAACTGACGCCGCCAACCGGACGACGCCGTTTCTCACTTCTGCACCTGGCAGATGAGCTATAAAGCCGTCGCCGCCAATTCACACCGACGGCGACTGATATTCTTACTACACCCGTGGCAGTAGAATACTCGTTGACGCAGATTCGCCAGGCTGGCTCCACGCGGGCCTTGATATCTTCCACTGCCGCTGACAGAGAAGTCTATCTATATAATAGACAGGCCTTGATAAATTGTCAAACTTATAATTTGACACAGTCAACATAACAGGCTATAATACATGTATCAGAATCCGAACCACGGCTATCCGTGCGGGTGATTCTTCCGGGCCCTTAATTGGGCCCTTTTTTATAACCATCGATAAGGTAGTTACAGTCTATGCCCGCGTACATTACGCAAACGGGCCGCATCCGTTACGTATCCGTTACGTATCCGTTACGTGTTTAACACCAAAAACAGCCATACACGCACGTAAAGCAGGTTTTTGATGATTTTTAATCAAAGTTTTTTGCACCTTTTTGCGCAGTTTTGCTTTCAGTTTAGCTTGTTTCTTGATTTTTTACGCAGTTTTTATCGCAATTACCCATATTTGCAGGTATTCTCAATGTCTATGAATTACCTGTTTTTTAGTGACTATAGCAGTTTTATCCCCAAAAACCCCCATAACAACCCAAAAACGCAGATTTTCAGCGAAAATGAGCATAAAAACACCCGAAAACGTCCCTGCAATTATTTGAGTTGCTTACTTTTAGCAAAAGAAAACAAACTCCAAACACCCATAACTACCAGCAAACAAAGAAGTTAAAAAAAGTTTCTTTTCTTATAGACAAACATAAATAAAGTTTTTACCATGGGTTGGGCGGACGGGATGGGATGGGTATTCCAGAACTATAGTAGACTACAATCTTTCTCTTATGTCCCTATATTACCTATATTCCCAAAACGAGAAAACAAGCATATCATATTCTTCTCTTCTATTCTCTGAAAAATATTCTAACGTGTGTCGGCAGCTGAACGAAGATCAGTTGACGACCCCTGTGTGTTATCTATCACGTTAATCGCTCAAATTAACTACTAAACCTTATTACCTTCTTATCACAAACACAATCAAATCACAATCACTATTATCCAAATTTACCCAATTTCAGTCCAAAATCACTACCAAGCACAGTCCCCCTATATGGCTCATTCTGTAAAGTATTGTCTTTACTATACTTACAATCACAGATAAAAAACAAATCCAATTTTACGTTTACAATTCTTTTTGCGTTCCCTGGAAATTAGCACGTCTGCAAAAAAACAGTTGTTTTTCTATAATCTTTTTTTTGGTATAACCTGTTGGTATTGCTATGCTTAGAACAAAATCATATTAAATATATATTTTTCTATTGACTTTTATATGTTTTGACGATATACTTAACAATAGAGCCTACTGTTGTGGTGGGTTAGAAAGTTAAGATTTCATTTAGAAGGGATTAAAAAAATGGAAGAGACCATAAAAATTGACACATCGCTCAAAGGCCTTGTCGGCAATGGTGAATCGTACAAATTCACGGGAGATATCTACGCAGGTTATCGAATAGACGGTAATACCAACGTAAAAATCGAACTCGACAAACCGCTGTTTTTGCAAGGCAACATCAGGGTAGGCGGGAACCTTGAGTCACTTAATAGTCTGGAAGTCTCTGGGCTCATTGACGCAGAAGGGTGCATAAGTGTGGGCGGCAGCCTCAAGGTGGACGGTTCTATTGGGTCGGATAAATCTATATATGCAGTCGACGGCATTACAGCCGGTGGCAAAATAGCTGCATCAAGAACCATAGAATCCGACGGGCACATACAATCCGACGGGACAATCGTTACGGATGGGGGGATTAAGGTTAAAGGGAGCCTTACTGCGGACAAAGACATCAGCGCCGGAAAAGATATTTTTGTCGGATTAGGCATTGAATCGGGCGGCAATATATCGACGTCTAAATCCATGCAATCCGGCGGCAAAATACAATCCGACGGCTATATCGCGGCTATTGGTCATATTACCGCAGCCAAGGATGTTATTGTGGCGAAATACATTGAATGTATCTACCTCACATCCGACGGGAATGTTGTAGCAGGCGGGATGATTCCCAAGCCTGAGAACACCAATGTGGCTGGTAGCATTAAATCAAGCAACAGAACTAAGTAATTAAATCCAGCGGCGAAGCCAGTGCAGGCAAAAGCATTATTTATTGAAGGGATGAAACAATGAAAATCAACAAAAAGTACAAGAGGTTAGAGGTTTTCGAGCATGGGTATAAGATTGTTGGCTCAGTCGAGTCGAAGGAATCAATATATATCAAACTTGACAGACCTCTATTTGTCGTCGGAGACTTGAAATCTGGCGGCAGCATCAAATCGAACACAGACATTATTTGCAATGGAGATATTATAGCAACCAAGAGCGTTGTGTCTCGCGGATACATGATATCTGGTGGAAGAATCCAAGCTGGGAAAAATATTAAATCTGGCAAAACCATTAAAGCCGACGGCAGTCTTAGAGCGGGCAAAAACATTACAGCTGGGGAAAGCATTATACTCGAAGGAGTCCTAGAAGCTGGCGGGAACATTAAAGTGGAAGAAAGCATTGAAGCCAGCAAAGACATTATATCGGGCGGGAGCGTTGAAGCAGGCAAAACCGTTAGCTGTTCACGGGTTATTTATAAAACCAAGCTGGATGTGGGATTGAGTATTGTCGTTGGGATTAACAGGAATCAGGGCACAGATCAAGTTGAGACAGAGATAATCAACAAATCGCATAATAGGTTAATTGATGCTGGTCCTGAACAGCCATACAGAATCAATGGCTCGATCAAGTCGGATGAATCGCTACACATCGACCTTGATAAACCGCTGTATGTTAGCGGGGATATCATAATCGGTGGGGAACTTATATCAACCGAAAGAGTTGAAGCCGGTGGGGACATTAAAACCTACGGAAGTATTGAATTCGGCGGGAAGATTGTGCCCTACGAAGATATCAAAGCTGGCGGGATCGTTACAACGTCCCATAAAACTAAATTCACGCGGATGTAAAGGTAAAAACAAAACACCTACAATGATATCCAGAAGGGACAACAAAAGGGTTGGCAATGCTCAGTGACAATGACATTGACAAATGGGCACAGATAATGATGATGATGGCTATCGGTATGGCATCGATTCTCTCTGGTTCGTGTCTGCTGAAATTAGCACGTGGATGCGACATAGAGTCCATATCAGTATACCTCAACATTATAAGCGTGGTGCTATTCACGATACCATGTATTCTTTTCCTCAGTTCATGTGTGGTTATCTATTATTTCAGAAGGGACAAAAACAATGAATAAAGAAATCGACGAATTACTTGAAAGCATTCTCGGAAACACAGACGCGGCAGAGAAGGTGCTAAACAAAATACTTACCACGTCAGAGAAGGTACTCGAGGCTTTAGAGAAGGACCTCAAGGAGATCAAGGCAATCAATGATGCCCCGCTGTGTGTCTTTGGCCCTGGTGGTGACTACCAGGAACACTACACGCCACAAATAAAGGAATGAAACAATGACCCAAAAATCTCAGAAAATAAAAACAATGGAACAAGAAATAGACCTCTTAGGCAAGGCGGCTTTTGTGAAAACAGACATAGCAAACGCTTTGGCAGAGAAACTTGCCGATGTGAAAGAAGAGGTCAAGTCTCTCGTGTCTGACATTGAGGAGCGAGTCGCAAAATTGAAATCGGAATACGACAAGATGGAGATGGAAAATTGCAAAAAAAGACCAGAGAAAATATACAATAAAACACCGGAATACTCCATTGTGTATTTACAGGCCAGTGACAAGGACATGGTCAATGACGATGTGGAGAAGCTAAAAGGTGACACTAACATGGAAACCGTATCTTATAGATTTCCAGCAACTCTGAAAGTGGAACAGATAAAAGGTATCATGATAAAAGCAAATGTCGAGTGAGCCTAGGCAAACGAAAGGACACAAAATGATAATACAAATAAACCGCACACAACTAGCAAAGGCGGCGTATGAGATAGCTCGTGCATATAATGAACTTGTAAGTTTCAAAGAACAACCATGTTGGGAAAAAGCATCATACCAGCAAAAGGACGATGCAGTAGCTAGTGCGGGCTTCTACACTGACTACCCAGACGCCACAGTAGCCCAATGCAGTAATATGATAGCAGCACAGCATAT